>Ga0209475_10000536_pt1 | contig 73130 bp, 65 predicted proteins | sample tdDd471_FD_187128 | JGI IMG/M metagenome (GOLD analysis project Ga0209475, IMG submission 187128) | Marine sediment microbial communities from the Atlantic coast under amendment with organic carbon and nitrate - tdDd47.1 (SPAdes)... | ecosystem: Environmental > Aquatic > Marine > Coastal >... | reverse complement strand
GCCGATTCAATAATGTCTTCATTAAATCTCAACAGGGATGGTAAATGCTCTGAACTCAGCAAAAAGAATAGAAATAAGCTGGTTGGAATTATCCTTGAATATCCCTTTAAAGTATCGGGCAAAGGGTATTTTTCATCAGCTATGGCTACTGCAGGAGGCGTTGATATCAATGAAATCAACCGCGGGACTATGGAGTCTAAACTGGAAGAGGGTTTATTTTTTGCAGGAGAAGTTATCGATATTGATGGAAATACCGGTGGATACAATATACAGGCAGCATTTTCTACGGCTTATCTGATCTCCTCAGCTTTTTAATAATCAGATAAACAATTCTTATCACCAGATAGAAACTCAAGAATAATAAAATGCCTTTGGGCAGCCAGTCTCCCCATTTTGTGTACACCGTTAAAGGTCTCTCCATATGAGGAATTTTTGCAATAATATATCCTTTTTCATAAAACTCTTTTACATCATCGATTATTTTCCCCGTTGAATCGGCATACACTGTATAACCGGAACAGGTCGCCCTGACCATTGGCCTTCTATTCTCCACTGAACGGAACAGGCCGTTAATTCCATGCTGCATCCCTTCTACAGGAGATAGTGACCAGTAATCATTACTCATATTTGCAATCAGGTCACCACCTTCGAGCACATACTTCCTGACATGATCGGGAAAGGCGTCTTCAAAACAGATGGGAGTAAAAATCTTCAGGTCTCCGGCATTCATTATTTTCCTTTCATCACCGGCAAGCCAGTTAGATGTGTCAAATTTCTGAAGGAATTCCCACATCCAGGGCATTTGCTCTTTATAGGGGAAATGTTCAGTAAAGGGAACCAGTTTGATTTTGTGATAAATATCGTTTATGGTGCCATCGGGATTGAGCAGTGTAGAGGAATTGAAATTCCTTCTGACCTCCTTGTCATCAACCATCATGAATATATGATCCTGTGTGCCCGTTGCGAGATACGTGTTGAGTTGCCGGGTATAATCCAGGAGCTGCCGAACCAGTTTTCCGTTATTGTGATTTTTTCTGCTCTCAACCATATACCAGCGTATATCCGGTTTCAGTGCGCCTTCCGGCCATAGAACAAGATCCGGTGAAGATCCCAGTTCTTCGATAGCCATATCGGTTATTTCTATTGCAAAATCCAGGCTCTGCTGATAACTGTGTTTGCGCGGATCTCTGTTCTGCTGGACTACGATGACAGTTTTTTCACTTCCCGCTTTGCTTTCATCATGCTGAATCACTTCTATTCGTATAAATCCGAAGATAATATTCACAAAAGTCAGTGCCAGTATAACCGAGGGAAAGAGCCATTTTTCTTTGAGATCGGTTCTATTTTCAATAACCCAGGTAATAGCGCTGTTGAAGTAGAGTACAAGAAGGCTCAATCCCCAGACTCCCGTTATTGATGCGAGCTGGATAAAAGCTGTAAAGGAAAACTGACTGGTACCAATTAGCGCCCATGGGTATCCGATATAAGCTATGGACCTCATATATTCAAAAAAACACCAGGCAAGAGGAATAATGAACAGTTTCCATTTGCCGCTGATTTTTATAAGCAGATTCAGAATGAGCATAAACAGAAGGTATTCTACAAGCAGACCGATTGTTACTAGTTGAAGACCGATGTAGCTGTATGTTCCCTGCCAGAAATTTATCAGGATAGCTTGAAGGATTCCGAAGGTTGCTCCATAGAAAAGACCTTTCGTAAATCCCGTTTTATTCAAGACAAGAAAGAGTGGAGCCAGTGAGATAAACGCCAGAACCGGAACCCCGTTCAGAGTCAGATGGTTGGGAAAACTCAAACTGTATAAAAGGGCTGAAAGAATAGTGAGAAGAAGGGGATTGAATTTCCTGATCTCTTTAAATTTTATAGAAATATATACAGCCAGATTAATTAGAAAAGAAGGGATAAAGCGGATAAATGCATAGAGCTGTTCTGTTGTTGTATCCTGGGCTATTGTAACCTGACCTTTTGTTGCTACAAAACGCTGAAAATAGTCCATATTGGCATTGCGGGCAAAGAAATAAGAGAACAGGAAGAGAACGATATTCAGAACCAGAGTGATTTCTATTATCATCACTGGTTTTCTGTTGAACATATAAATAAGAATTATTATGAACTGCAGAACGAGGAGTATGATGAAAAAGAGATCAAAAATGCTGACTCTTTTGGCACTGAAAGAAAATGTATCGATTATTTTTTCTGTTTTATCAAGGTCTTCCAGACTGAGAAAATCTGTGGCGATCCGCTTCATCATTATATCAGTTTCTGTATCTCTCAATGTCAGGTGTATCGTGAAGCCGTTGCTCACCGAACCGTAGAGTGATACTGCTACCATCTTCTCAATACCGGCATCGGCGGCGATCTTCAGGTAGTCTGAATAGGGTTGATAGTCTTTTACCTCTTCGGGATGCTTATTGTAATAATCTTCGAAACGGATTTGCCTAACAATGGTGAAAGAACCGGTTTTCACAAAATGGCTTTCTACAATATCAGTCAATTCGTCGATGAAAGTTTCATCAGCGTTTATGGAATTGTAAACGGGAGCCACAATCACATTTGTCTTATCGAGAGTCGCCATGGGACCGAAAAAGGAAAGGACGACCTCGACGGTAATGATTGTAAGGGAGGTGAAAAGAAGAATAATTTTCAATAGGTTATTTCCATTTACTCTCATATTGACATTAATCATATAACCAAAAGAGAAAATTTTCAGTAATTAGTTTATAAATGCCTTGATATGAATACAACTACTGATTTTGCCTTCACCAGATATTCCCGCTGTTCTGTCATAAATTTTTCATCACCGAATAATGGGATATCTTCACCTTCTGGCAAAGCAGTGTCAATAGATCTGAACCAATGCGTATCCTCCGGGGGATCGCAAATCTTAAATCTTTGATCATTATTGCTTCCATTTATCATCAGATAAAAGTCGTTATCATCCTTGTCTTCATATATCTCGGCTTCAGTGCCATCGAGACGATATGCAAGACAGTGATCCATATCTTCCCACCCGGGTAATTCTCCATTGCGGTTATACCAGGTAATATCGGGGATGGCATTGAAGTTGGAGTCTATGCCATTGTAAAATTCCGGTCTGTGAAAAGCGGGATGCCTTCGTCTGAATTTGATAAGCCGTTTCAGGAAAGTAAAATTTTCATTATTGATATCTTTCATTTTCCAATCGTACCAGGATAATTCATTATTCTGGCAATAAGCATTGTTGTTTCCCTCTTGTGTCCTCAAAAACTCATCTCCGCCTAAAAGCATGGGAGTTCCAAGGGATAACATGAGTGTTGTCATCATATTTTTAACCTGTCGTTTTCTCAAAGACAGTATCTCGGGATTGTGGCTGACCCCCTCTTCACCATGATTATAGCTGAGATTATTGTCTCCGCCATCGCGGTTATCTTCACCATTCGCCTCATTGTGTTTCTGGTTGTAACTGACCAGGTCATAGATGGTGAAACCATCGTGAGAGGTTATGAAATTGATGCTGTGAAAAGGTTTCCGTCCATCCCTGAGGTATAGATCGGAACTGCCTGTCAGACGTGTTGCCAACTTGTGAACCATACCTTTATCTCCGCGCCAGAAAGCTCTGACATCATCTCTGAAGTGGTCGTTCCATTCAGCCCAGCGCCCTCCGGGAAATGATCCAACCTGGTAAGCCCCTCCGGCGTCCCATGCTTCGGCAATTATCTTCGTGTTTCTCAGGACGGGATCTTCTGCTATGCCCTCAAGTATCGGGGGATTTTCCATAAGGTTTCCATCCTGATCCCGGCCCAGAATAGATCCCAGATCAAAGCGGAAACCATCGACATGCATTTCGATGACCCAATAATGAAGGCAGCTTCTGATAAGAGACCTGACTATGGGGTGGTTGCAGTTCATAGTATTCCCGCAACCGGAATAATTCATATAGAATCTCTTGTCTTCGGATAGAATATAGTAGATCTGATTGTCCAGACCCCTGAAAGATAAGGTCGGTCCCAGCTCACTCCCTTCTCCAGTGTGATTAAACACGACATCGAGAATGACTTCTATGCCCTCTTTGTGGAGCTCCCTGACCATTTCCTTGAATTCCCGGACTTGAGCCCCGTTTGTTCCCGAGCTCGAATACCTGCCTTTGGGGGCAAAAAAAGAGATAGGATCGTAACCCCAGTAATTCTCCAGATGTGCATCAGTCATGGGATTAACTCTTTTGACACTGTAGAGGTCAAATTCCATTATTGGAAGCATTTCCAGACTGGTGATTCCCAATTCTTTAAAATAGGGAATCATTTCCACTACACCTTTATATGTTCCGGGATTTTTTACTCCCGAGGACTTATGACGGGTTAATCCGGCAATATGAGTTTCATATATTATGCTGTGCCTGAGAGGGAAGTTCAGGGGCCTGTCTCCCTGCCAGTCAAAATCATCGGACACAACAATTGACTTGGGCATATTTGCCGTATCGTCATATTCGCTGAATGAGAGATCTTTATCATGAGAATCCCAATCGTATCCTCTTGATTTGCTCAAATCCCATAAATAAGAAGCACTCAATGCTTTCGCAAAAGGATCTAGTAGAACTTTGTACCTATTGAAGCGGTGTCCTTTTTCAGGTTCATAGGGACCATCTACTCTGTACAGGTAAAAAGTCCCTTCTTTGATCCCCCCAACTCGTATATGCCACACATCTCCCGTTTTATTCAAATGGGGATCCAGAACAAGTTCTGCTATGGGGACGTTGTTTTCCGCTTCGTCAAATAATAGTAGGGTTACAGAAGTAGCATGGCGGCTGAAAACTGCGAAATTAACACTAGCACTCATTAATGTAGCCCCGAAAGGAAGAGGTTCCCCCGGAAAAATCGAGTATTTAAGATCTGTTTTGTCTACAGCCATCAGTTTTGTCTCCATAAGCATCAATCTCTCTGTAGTATATCTCATAGTTGGTGTTTTATTACACTCAGTAAATGTAAGTAATAGTTGCATTTTAGTGAAATATAATATTTGATATTCAAAAGTCTGATTGTAGTACAATTGAATTGACTTATCACTTTATCGATTGTAACATATATATGGTCTCCCACCCTTCAGTATCTGAAAAAATAATCAGGGAAATACTTTCTGGAGTGAGGAATATATGTCCCATCAAAATGCAATTTTATGTAGAACCAAGTTTTTAATCCCTTTATCAGAAGAGAACAGAAGCCGTCGAATTGAAGACGGATTCATTCTGACCGTGGATGAAAAAATCGAAAAGGTCGGTGAATACACATCAGCTATCGGAGAATCAATCCTTAAAGAGTATAGTGAAGCTCTGACCGTCATCGGGTATGAGGGCGATTCTAAAAGTATGTCTGAGAAGGATATACCCTGTCTGAATACAGTTATGCTGCCGGCATTTGTAAAAGCTCATGGTCATGATCATGAACAGCCGCTGATCGGTATCGCCAAAGATGTACCTTTAACAGAGTGGCTCGATAAAGCTGTTAATCCATTTACAGGATACATCAATGAGTATAATGAAATGCTCACTAAAGAACTGGGAATGTCTCCCCAGCTGGTAACATACTATATGGCAAGAGTCTGTGATATCAATTACGGGATTACTACCAGTATGGTTCATCACTGTAATCACAGTAAATATCACGCTGCGGAAATAGCAAAAGCCAATGAAGCAGCGGGAACCACAATGATAGTTGCTATCGGAGGTCAGGACCGTTTCTATTATGAAGCTCTTCTCGATACCCCTGAAGAGGCTGTAGGGCGATTGGAAAAAGCGGCAAAAATAGAGGGACTGGAAAGAACTACATTCTGCCCCGGACCGGATCAGCTTTTTTCCAACAGCCGAAAAGTTCTTATACCTCTAAAGAAATGGGCAAGAGAAAACAATACTCTCTTCCATATACACAGTTCCGAGGAACCCAATACAACTGCCTGGTTCAAAAAAGAAATCGAACCGGGAATGTCTCCTGTTCAGTATGCTGATTCAATAGGAATCCTCGATGAAAACAGTGTGCTGGCTCATCAGGTAAACTGTATTCCCGAAGATCTGGAAATTCTTGCCAGAACGGGAACAAAAATAGTTCATAACCCCCTTGCCAATACAATACTCGGTTCGGGTATGCCCCCGGTAATTGAAATGCTGAAAGCGGGAATCCCTGTAGCTATCTCCACAGACGGTTCCGGTTCTGCAGATAATCAGAATATCATTTCCGCTGCAAGGGCCGCCGCACAGTATCAGAAGGCCTATCACCAGGATGCGACACTTCTCAAATCGGAGCAGCTCCTCGAGATGATCACTGTAGTGCCTTCTGCAATATTGAAAAAGAATCAGGGTGAACTGTCTGTCGGCAGGCAGTCTGACTTTGTACTGCTCGATTTGGGCAAACCAAATATGGTTCCCACCAGATTAGACAACGTCATGGAAAATATTATCTGGGCTGCAGACGGCAGTGAAATCAAAACAGTTGTCGCCCGTGGAAAGATTCTGAAGGATGACGGAGTCATTCAACCGTTTATGGATGGAACCAAAGCAGAAGATATAATGGCAAAAGTACAGAAAATGAGTGAGTTGTATGCCGAGCATAGAAAAACAATGAAACCCATTTCGGGAACGGGAGTCCATAAATAGTGAAGTCTATATCCTGGACTGGATATGGATCACCGGAAGTATTGCTGATACGGGAAATAGAAAAACCCGTACCAGAAGATCATGAAATCCTGGTTAGAATCCATTCGGCTTCAGTCACCATGGGCGATTGTGAAATGAGAGCTATGAAACTCCCATTGTTTATCCGTTTCCCCATGCGTGCTTTTGTCGGTTTGTTCAAACCGAAAAGAATATCAACTTTGGGGATGGAATTGTCCGGAACTGTTGAGTCTACTGGTAAAAGCGTAGAGCGATTTAAAGCGGGAGATGAAATTCTCGCTTCTACAGGAGCCCGCTTCGGTGCTTATTGCGAGTGCATCTGCCTTCCTGAAGAAGCGGGAGAGATGGATGGACCAGTGGCATTGAAACCTCAGTCTCTCTCTTTTGATGAAGCTGCTGTTATCCCTAACGGTGGACTTGAAGCGCTTCATTTCCTGAAACAGGCCGGAGTCTCGAAGGGGACTGAGATTTTGATCAACGGCGCCGGAGGAAGTATCGGAACCTTCGCCGTGCAGTTGGCCAAACTTTCGGGAGCTATAGTTACAGCTGTTGACAGTTCCGATAAATTGGAAATGTTAAAAGCTATCGGATCCGATCATATTATTGATTTCACAAAAGAGAACTTTGCAGCTTCCGGGAAGAAGTACGATGTTATTTTTGATGTTGTCGGTAAAGTACCGCTACTCAGGGGCTTGAAAGCATTGAGAAATAAGGGGCGGCTTCTCGTCGCCAATCCCACGCTCTTTAAATTGACATCGAAGTACTGGATTTCCCTATTGAGCGGGAGAAAACTGATAATCGGAGCCGGATCTCAGAAAGTTGAAGACCTTGTCCATTTAACTGGATTAGTGGAAAAAGGTGAGATAAAATCAATCATAGATAAAATCTATTCTCTCGAACAAATAAGAGAAGCTCATGAGTATGTAGAGAGCGGAGAGAAAACTGGTCATGTGGTTATCAGAATATAAAAGAAAACCATAAAATTACACCATTTTGAACTTTCAAACGTCATATATGATAAGAAAATTCAAATAAAAGGAAAATTTTAATGAATACATTTACTGATATGCCCACCAAAACCCGTTCAATAATGGTAGGAACTTTTATTTTGATTGCCTATGGAGTGCTGGTCAGCAGTATAACTCAATCCCCTCTGGCGGTGATGGCTTCGGATATTATCAGCGGTCTTGCTGTGATCGGTATCGCCCTCCTCATGTTTCCTTTATTCCGGAGGGCTGATCCGATTTTGCCGGTCTCATATCTGATACTCAAATGGGTTGAAGGGATTCTTATGATAGGTGGAGGGATCCTATTTCTTATTCCCGAAGCCAGAGAAGTCAGGAACTCTATCTACGATGGAATCCACCTTTATGTCTTTATTATCAGCGGTGCCTTTTTCTATATACTGATGTTGTCCCGTAAGACAGTTCCAGGTTTTATCTCTATCTGGGGTCTGGCTGGTATCGGAGCGCTGTTTGTTAAGACAATTTTCGCTTTTGCAGGCTATTCTCTGGAATTTATCAATTACTTTTTAGTACTGATTATTACGAATGAAATCTTCCTGGCAATCTGGCTGTTTGTAAAGGGACTGGATACGGGGAAAGAGGTTAAATAGATATACAGTCCGTAAAGGGCTGCATATCAGAATTATACAATTTCTCTGTTAAATCCATCTTAAAAATTGATCTCGCAATAGCATATCTTTTCTTGACAAATAGAAATTATAGTGGCAAAATACCTTCAGTCGGTCAGCCGACCGACTGAAGGTATTTAATGGCAGAAACAAGAAATGATCCACAGTTAAAAGAGTGTATTCTCACAACAGCTCTTGAGCTTATGTCCAGGAAAGGGGTCAATAGAACTACTCTGGGAGATATTGCCGGTCAGTGTGAGATAAGTCGGGGAACTCTGTATTATTACTACAAAAGTAAAGATGATCTGATTCTCGATATAAATGAATGGAATATGGGAAAATTGACCAGAGGCCTATTAGGCCTACTCGATAAATATATTGAAGAGGGACGCAGTTTCTCAGAGATTATGATAGAAGTTTTCAAAACGATTTCCGGTGCCGAAACCAGGGGGCGGATGCATCTCTATCTTATAAATGAGGCAATCAGCAAAAGCCCCGGTTTACTGGAACGACTGAGACAGAGTTATTATCAATGGTTTGAAATACTCGAAAAAGCTTTTATAAAAATTCTTCCTGCCGATTGTGACCGCGAGGCTCTCGCCAGAGCTATCGTCGCATCGATTGACGGAATGATGATTCAGAATATATTAGCCATAAATGGAGGAGTGCCTTTAGATAGGGTAGTTTCATCAATGGCTGAAGGTTATGCAAATTAGGGGGAGAATATATGTATCACACTATCGATGAGATCTGCATCGGTTGCGGGGCCTGCAAAAAGGTCTGTCCGACAGATGCCATTGCAGGAGATAAAAAAGAGCTTCATATAATTGAAGGCAAACTCTGTATAAACTGCAGTTCCTGCGGGAGAGTCTGCCCTAAAGGAGCGGTAAAAGGTTATACAGGCAGAGTAATTGAAAAAGTCAAGAAAAGTGAATGGCTGAAACCTGCTATATCCGATACAAATTGTTATGCCTGTGAAAACTGCGTTGCCGTCTGCCCGGTTAAGGCTTTATCCATGGTCGATGAGAATCTTCCTCTGACTGAAAACTATGCTGTTTTATCATCCCCGGAAAAATGTATTTCCTGCGGATGGTGTTTCGATAATTGTCAATTTAATGCAATAAAGATGGAGGTCTTCCTTGAAAGTCATTAAAGGTACATCCAATAAATATCTAGATATAAATCTGTCTGATTTATCGTGGTCTGTCTATCGTGTTTCCCAGGATGATCTGAGGAATTATTTTGGCGGGAAAGGATTGGCAGTCAAAATTTTCCACGATCGCTTCGCCAAAGAGGAGTTAAAGGGAATTGATCCCTTCGGTCCTGAAAATCTCCTGATTTTTTCCATGGGCCTTATGCTTTCCTCCGGTGCTCCCTGTTCCGGACGATTTGAGGTCCTGACCAAATCTCCCCTTACAGGATTGATGGTTGCCTCCTCCTGTGGTGGCTATTTCGGTGAAGCCTGCAAAACAGCCGGTTGGGATGGAGTGATTATATCCGGTAAAGCTGAGAAACCTGTGACTATCAGAATTGACCAGGATGGAGTCTCTTTCGAGTCTGCAGAAGATCTCTGGGGGCAGGGGACTCATGAAGTTCAGGAAAATCTGAAATTGACTCCTAAAGAAGGGGCTGCTGTCATCGGTCCGGCCGGAGAAAATCGTGTCCTCTATGCCAATATTTGTTCCGGTCATCGCTTTGCCGGAAGAGGTGGCGTCGGTGCTGTAATGGGTTCGAAGAACCTTAAAGCTGTAGTATCACGAGGTAAAGAGGTCCAATATGAACCTGTTTTACCGGAACTCTTTCAGAAAACAACTGCCAAGGCAAAAAAATATATCCACAGAAACAATATGTCAAAAGGATATCGGGCTTTTGGAACTAATACCAATGTCCGTCCCGGTATTAAAAAAGGATTCTCTCCAGTTCACAATTTTCGTGATCGCTATCACCCTGATACAGAAAAAACTTCCGGTGAAGCAATGGCAAAAAGGTATAATACCCGCCATTCGGCATGTCGTCATTGTTCAGTTCTCTGCGGCCATAAAGGTGTGTTCCCCGATGGTAAAATGAGACAGATTCCCGAATATGAAACGATAGGGATGTTCGGCAGCAACATCGATAACTTTGATCCCGACCGGATCGCAGTCTGGAATGAAGAGATGAATGAACTGGGGATGGATACAATTTCAGCGGGAGGAACTCTCGCCTGGGCTATGGAAGCCGGAGAAAAAGGAATCCGTGAGACAGATCTGAAATTCGGTCACGTTGACAATATATCATCTACTCTCAAAGATATAGCTCTGCGAAGAGGAGCCGGTGATGAACTGGCTGACGGAACTAAGCATTTGAGTGAGAAATACGGTGGAAAAGATTTTGCCATGCATGTTAAAGGTATTGAAGTCGCCGCTTATGATCCCCGTTCGAGCTGGGGCCACGGCCTCAGTTATGCTGTTCATAACAAAGGTGGATGCCATCTCGGTTCTTATCTTATTTCCCTGGAATTGCTAATGGGGTATATGCCGCCTCACACCACTATGAGTAAAGCCGAGTGGGTTGTGTTTATGGAAGATGTATTCACAGGAGTCAATTCGCTGCAGATCTGTCTCTTCTCAGTTTTCGGGATTCTGACAGAACCTCCCATACCGAAATATCTACCCAAATTCGTACTCAATATCGCCACTATGGGCCTTCCCAAAGTGGCGATGGCTCTAATGGACTGGAGTATTCTCAGTAAATATTTCTGGTCTATAACCGGTATGAAAATCAATAAATGGGATTTTCTAAAAGCTGGTGAGAGGATCAATAAACTTGAAAGATGGATTAATGTGCAAATGGGAATGGAGCAGGCTCAGGATACTCTTCCCGCGCGTTTTACAAAAGAGAAAGAAACAGCATACCCCGGTAAAAATACAATTGTTCCCATAGATAAAATGGTTCGCCGTTATTACAAAGTAAGGAGATACGGAGTACACGGAGGACCCCTTGATAATGATCTGAGGGATTTAATGAAATCATCGGACAAAGTCGTTCATGTTAAATCTGCCGGTTCATATTTTAAGAAAATATACTGTTCCATAGTTATGGCCGTTCTCGGTTGGTTTATTCCCAATATAGCCTGCAGGAAAGAGTCCGTCAGAAAAGAGATTCTCTGTTTTCCTGAGAGTTTCACGTTCCGTTTCGCAATTTGGCCTGATGGATCTTCAGTTACTTTCACCAGAGAGGGTGATCGATTGAAAAAAGTTGGAAAAAATTATGGAGAGGTAGATCTGTCGGTTAATCTGAAGAGCCTCGAAGCGGCCTGGCTGCTGCTCTCGTTTCAGGAGAGTACCTGTCAGAGTGAGGCGAATGACCGTCTTTTCGTAAAAGGAGAACTTCCTCATACGTGTACTTTTATCCGTATAATGGACAAGGTGGAAATTCTTCTTCTGCCGAAATTCCTTGCAAAAAAAGCTGTTAAAGAATGGGAGTTTGTATCATGATTAAAACACTTAAGCCGGCGGGAACTGTCATGTTCGGAAGAGCTATGATGGCTCAGTTAGGTTCAGAGATGGCTCATCTCAATGTAGAGAAACCGGTAATTGTAGCTCAGCATGGTTATGAAAAAAAAGCCATGAAAGCAGCTTCTTTATTCAATTCGGGACACTATGCTTCGATTCCTGTTGTTGTCGGAGATGCTCCGGAAAAATATGATTTTCTTATAATGGCTGGAGGAAAAGTTCTATCTGATAATTTTGCCGGAGACAGTCGGTATAAAGCACAAGTTCCTCTCAATCACGGCCACCTATCGGAAATAAAAGAACCTGTAGCTGATTTTCTTGTAATTGACAGTTCTTTTATCAAGAATAAATCAATTCTCAATAGTTTTTTCAAGACCTATGCTCATTCTGTAAGTGATGGTCTGATAAGTGGAACTTTGGAACATCCCGTTCCTGAATCTTTTACATATAGTTGCAAAACTACGGTTTTTACAGGGGAGGAAACGCTGGGAGAACTTCCCCGTCTCCTAGAGGAAAAAGAAGTCAAAAAACCTCTGCTATTGACTGATCAGGGTATCATATCTGTCGGGCTGCTGAGTTACGTCACAGACGAGCTGAAAAACTATAAGATGGAAATCTTCAGTGATATTCCTCCCGATTCAAACCTGGACGTAGTCAATAAAATCAGTTCTATTTATCTTGAAAAAGATTGTGATGCTATCATAGCTTTTGGCGGGGGGTCTGTTCTGGATACCGGTAAAGGTGTTTATTTGAATGTCGCATCGGGAAGTTCAGATCTTATCTCAATGGTCGGATCAGGAAGGATTCCCCGGTTGGATATTCCTTTTTATACAATCCCCACTACCGCGGGAACCGGTTCGGAGGTTACAAAAGTCGCCGTTATTTCAGATCCGGTCAGAGAGAGAAAACTGCTTTTTAACTCAACAAATCTGCAACCGGATTATGCCCTGCTCGACAGTCGTCTGACAGCGTCACTGCCCCCTCATCTGACCTCAATTACAGGTATGGATGCGCTGACTCACGCCATTGAAGCCTATACATGTATCGGGAAAAATCCTTTGAGTGACTATATGGCCTGGTCGGCGATCGAACTTATCAGGGATCACCTGGTTCCCGCTGTATCCGATCCTGCAAACCTCATACACAGGAAAGCTCTTGCTCTCGCCTCCAATATGGCAGGTCAGGCATTTTCCAACTCTATGGTCGGAATGGTTCATACCGTAGGCCATTCGGTAGGGGCTGTCAGTCATGCACCTCATGGCAGCTGCATGTCTGTTCTTCTTCCTCATGTTCTCGATTATAACAGTCATAAAATAGAATCACTGCTGGCTGAACTTCTATTGGCTTTTGCAGGTTCAGATATTTATGAGCAAACAGCTGCAGAAGATCGATCGTCAAAAATGATTGCAGAAATACGAAAGATCAATCAAATCCTGAAGGAAAGGACAGAGGGCCGCCATCCGGAAAACCTCAGTGATATGAAGAACAGAGATGGTGAAGCACTTGTTTCAAAAGAAGACTTTTCCCGGATTGCAGAGACTTCCATGGGTGACGCTTCAATTGTCTACAATCCTGTTGAGATCAGGTTTGATGATGTCATTGAACTACTGGAGAAGAGTTATTGAAGAAGGAGATTATCATGAAATAGCGCAATGTCCGGTTATTCCATCCCGCTTCAATAGAATCTTTTGTGATTTTTTTAAGATGGATAAAAAAAAGATCTCTATTACCGGAAGGAGTAAATCCTGATATTGATGCTCCCCTGGAGAAATTATTATCCAGAGGACCGTCAAATCCGACTTCGTGAAGTTCATCAACAACCCAGGCTTCAACGGCACCGGAGTAAAAAGTGAATCCCAAGGCTAATATTTATAATTTAATATACTGAAATTATTTAGCTATGGCATCATTAGGATTAATTCGAAATAGAATTATTAAAATATGCGGACTCTAAAGTTAAATATATCATTCTTTAAAAAATATGATAAAATCCCATAAACATGAACAAATTTGAAATTCACACTGAAAGAACTATACTCCGCAAATTCAGCGGGGGAGACCTTGATGATCTATTTCAGGTCCTGGGGCATCGCGATGTCATGAAATATTCGCTTACCGGTCCATATTCCAGAGATAAAACATCTCAGTTTATAGAGAAATGCCAATCGGACTATGAAAACAGGGGTTTTGGATTATTCGCTGTAGAATACAGGGAAAACCGTAAAGTGATCGGATACTGCGGTTTTTATTATCAGCATATCGAAGATCAGGATGAAGTGGAAATCGGATACCGGCTCCACCCCGATTACTGGAGCAGAGGTCTGGCAACGGAAACCGCTTATGCTGTGCAGGATGCCGGCTTTAATCAGTACGGATTCAACAGGATGATTTCTGTAATTGAACCGGAAAATACAGCTTCGATCAGAGTGGCGGAAAAAAATGGAATGGAATATGAGAAAGATGTTGTTTTTAAAGGAGAAGTCTCAGTGAGAATTTATATGGTGGAAAGGGACCACACTTAATTAATTCCCTTAATCTCGATTCTATAGGTTGTCGAATGTGTTTCTCCCGGAGCCAGACTGATTATGCCCTCTTTCGTTTCAAAGCGCTGATCCGCATCGGTTCTGTCGGGAAGTCCATACCACGGTTCGATGCAGAGAAAGGGCGCTCTGTTCGGTTTTGACCAGATTGCCAGGTAGGGGATTGGTCCTGTAGAGACTATAATCTCTTTTGAGTTCTTGCTGTTTTTAATATGAATCTCTGAAGACTTGGGATTTTTAAATATAATTGGTCCGTCATTGAATATTGTACTATTCAAGGATATCTGTCGGCAGTTTGATAATACGGGAGCTGTTTCATCTCTATATAAACCATCTTCAAAAAAATAACGGGGCATATCCTCCTCTTCTGAGAAATGGATGTAATAATTCTCCAGATAGCCTCCGGCAAAAGGCAATTTGAAAGCCGGATGAGAACCGATTGAGAAAAGCATAATATTACTTCCCCTGTTGATGACATCATATTGAACGGCTAGTCCTACAGGCTCCATTCGGAAAATAACACTCAGGGAAAAATCAAATGGATACATCTTCCTGATTTCCTGATCACTGTTCAAAGTAAAGACAGCCTGATCGGGACTTTGTTTCAGGATTTTGAAGAGTGATTGTCTTGCAAAACCGTGATTGGGAAGTGAATACTTCTTATTCTTGTAGAGATATTCTTTGTTTTTCAATCCTCCGACAATTGGAAAAAGAACAGGGGCTGTGCCGCTCCACCAGGCGGGATCTCCGCTCCATATGAACTCCGTTCCAGTCTCTTCCTCTACGAGACTTTTCAGCTCAGCGCCTTTCGGGCTGATAGAAGCTGAAAAGATCCCGTTGGAGAGCTTAATAGTTCCCACTGACAGTTGCCCCGGTCATGACTGCTATACTCGACCCAATTCCCAGGCGGCTAGCACCGGCAGCGAGCATGGCCTGAGCAGTTTTGAAATCTCTGATTCCACCACTTGCTTTTACGAGTACATCAGAACTGACAACTCTTCTCATAAGGGCCACATCTTCCACCGTAGCACCACCGCCACCGAATCCGGTACTGGTTTTTACAAAATCAGCTCCCGCTTTTTCCGCCAGTTCACAGGCCACTACCTTTTCATCCTGAGTGAGCATAGAAGTTTCTATAATGACTTTTAGAATAGTTGTCGCTCTCGTCGCTCTCCGCACTGCACGGATATCTTCTTCAACAGCTTTATAATCTCCCGATTTCAGAGCACCGATATTGATAACCATATCAATTTCATCAGCTCCTGCAGAGATCGCCTCTCTTGTTTCAAAAGCTTTGGCTTTACTTGTCATCGCTCCCAGAGGGAATCCGACAACAGCACATATGAGAACATCAGTTCCCTGCAGCTTTCTGGCAACATATTCAACTCTGCTCGAGTTGATGCATACTGATTTAAAGTTATACTCTTTAGCTTCTTCGCAGAGCTGGTCAAATTTTGCCAGTGTCGCGTCCGGTTTCAGTTGTGTATGGTCTATGGCTCCGGAAACTCTCTTCGCATCATTAGCTGCCGTTACTACTGGTGCCGCTGCGCTTATTACTTCACTTTTAGCACTTTTCTGACCGGCACCTAACTTCGCATTTAACTTATTCATTACTTCTGAAGCTATTTTATCAATTAATTCGTTCTGATTCATTTATCTGAATCCTCCTCTTTCAACGGCCATCATTTTATTTATTCTCGTCATATGTCTTCCTCCGGGAAATCTTGTTTCCAGCCAGAGCTTCGTCATTTCACAAAGCTCATTCCCACTGTGTAACGGTCCTCCGAGAGTTAGAACATTGGCATTATTATGTTCTCTGCTGTTCACAATTGTTCTCATGTCATAACAGAGAGCAGCTCTGATTCCTTTAACTTTGTTGCACACCATGCTTGAACCGATTCCGGCTCCATCGAGCATGATTCCTCTTTCGCAGTCCCCGCTGGTTACTTTCCGGCAGACGGCTACAGCATAATCGGGATAATCGACCTTTTCTCCCGCCTGACAGCCTATATCCACCACCCGGTATCCCTGGAGAGTCAGGTATCTTTTGATAATCTCTTTCTGTTCCACTGCTCCGTGATCGCAGCCGATGGAAACTGACCTTACATTATCTTTTTTGTTAATAGAACCGAATTCCTGCATAATTTACTCTCCAATGGAAACTTTATCGATAATGGCACCGATTACGGTTCTGATGGAAACCGCTTCCGGATTACCAGTCACTATTCTGGCCGAACCGCCTTCATCAAAAACAATCACTCTGTCTCCCGGTCCCGCCTGAACACCATCTACGGCTAGAATGGTCTTTCCACTTTTTTTTCCATCGGGACTAACCGGTTGAACCACCATGATTTTTTCATTCTCATAATGTCTGTTTTTCATAGTGCAGACTACATTTCCGATCACTTCTCCGATAATCATTTTCCGCCACCTTGAATATTTAGGTTGTCAATTATACCTATGATCGAAGCATCTCCCGGATTGAACCAGTTGGGCAGTGTTTGAGCGGCTTCTTTTCCGCCTTCATACATGACGATGTCACCTTCTCCGGCCCGAACCGTATCAAATGCAACGAGGGGAGAACCGAATTCATCCCTGTTTTCATCAACAGGCTGTACCATGAGCAGCTTCAGTCCGTCAAAATACGGGAGTTTTTCCGAACATACTACACGTCCTATCACTTTTCCCATTTTCATAAATATCTCCCGGTCATACAATTCTGAAATAATCGACAAGAGTACATCGTCTCTCTCTGGTAAAAGTTCTGGCTCTTGTCAGACCTTCTCCTGTCGGGCTGGCAATTGTGAATGAAGTAAACCCGGCTCCACCCTGAGCCAGACCGGCATAACTGGGGCCGTTCTTCACAAATAATGAGCAGTTCATTATTTTCGCCATTTTTGATAATTTTTCAATATTCCTGGAATGCATCATCGCCGTATGCCTGAAACCGTGTTCGCATCTCACCGCAAGGTCAATAGCATCATCAACAGAGTCCATTCTTGTCAAAGGCAGAACCGGCATAAGTTGTTCAGTCCATACCAGCGGATGCTGGTTGTCGACTTCACATAACAGCAGTTTTGTTGATTCCGGTACGTCTATGCCTATGGCTTTAGCAATATACTGAGCCGATTTACCAACATAATCCTTGTTGGAGACACCCTCTTTCCCGGGACATCCTGCCTGGCTGACTACAAGTTTTGTAACATCTGTAATCTGTTGCTCACTCAGTTCGAAGGCACCATTTTTAATCATCTCCTCTTTGAGACGATCTGCAACGGATTTAACAACGAGCACTTCTTTTTCACAAATACAGATAATATTGTTATCAAAACTGGCACCATTGACAATATCCCTGCCGGCTTTTACCAGGTCAGCTGTTTCATCGACAACACAGGGGGGATTCCCCGGTCCTGCGGCGATCACTTTTTTACCGCTGTTCATAGCTGCTTTGACGACTCCCGGTCCGCCTGTGACAACGAGAATGGAAATATTTTTGTGTTTCATCATCTGGTTGGCAGACTCAATACTGGGATTGGCTATTGAAGTCATCAGGTTCACCGGTCCGCCTGCGGAAATTATCGCCTCATTAATCAGACTTATTATCTGACAGGACACCTTTTTCGCAAAAGGGTGGGGGTTGAACACCACTGTATTTCCAGCAGAAATCATTCCGATACCATTGGAAGTTACAGTTGATGTGGGATTTGTACTGGGAATAATGGCTCCGATAACACCATATGGTGCTTTTTCAACAAGGGTCAGCCCGTGTTCATCGCTGAAAGCCTCAGGTTCAATATCCTCAACTCCCGGAGTCTTTGAAGCGGCGAGGATGTGTTTGATTACTTTATCCTCTTTCCGTCCGAATCCGGTCTCTTCCGCCGCATTGGCCGATAGAGAGTCTCTATTTATAATTACTACATCGCGAATGGCCTGAATGATCTCTTTTCTTTTAGATAAAGGTAGTAAGATCAATTCTCTCTGAGCAGTTACAGCTGCCTGAACAGCATCTTCCATGGTATTGAAGATTCCCGGTCCCAGGGACTGTTCCTCTTCTCCCGCCGATGGAGTTTCCACTACCTTAGTCAGGTCATAACTTTTGAGAACTTCTTCGATTATTTCATGAAGACTTTCTTTTAAACCTTCCATACGTCTCTTTTCCTTTTTCATCAATCAAATCGACAATTCCCACAATAATGGAGTCTACCGGTTTGTTCTTTGTAAGATCAGTCCAGCTGCATGAGCTGCCCTGAGCCAGTAGTACAACATCATCTATGGAACTGTTTACCATATCGAGCGCAATCAGAAAGTCATTGAGTTTTTCACCCCTCTGATCGCATTTCTCCACAAGTCTGTATCTGACTCCTTCGAGCTTATCTGATTTTACAGTACTGACCATAGTTCCAACGACTTTACCGAATATCATCAGATGTCCCTGCTCTTCTGATAGATGAGTTTTCCATCTTTTTCCAGGTTGTCAACAATTCCCACAACTGTGGAATCAGTCGGTTTTCCCTTTGACGCATCGGTCAGTCTTGCGCTACTCCCTGTAACATAGAAAACAAGTTCCTCTACATTAGCCCCGACAGAATCGAGAGCTACGAGAAAGTCACCCTTTCCCTTCATAGTGGAAGCATCGATTTTTTCCAGAAGCAGCAGTTTCATTCCTTCGAGGCTTTCAGATTTCTGTGTGGCAACAATTGTGCCGCTTACACGTGCTAATAACATTTAACACCTCCCGCTTTGATAAACTGATTACTTTTTCTTAGCTGGAGTTCTTCCCAGGGGAAGGGCTGCATCTACGGCACTGTTTGGTCGCGGTATAACATGAGTCGATACTATTTCACCGACTTTCTGGGCAGCGCTGACTCCTGCTTCAACAGCAGCTCTGACAGCTGCCACATCACCTCTGACGATTGATGTTACAAATCCTCCGCCGATTTTCTCAAATCCAATCAGCTCAACCTGAGCGGCTTTAACCATTGCATCAGATGCTTCGACCATTGCTGTAAACCCTCTGGTTTCTATCATTCCCAGTGCTTCTATTGTTCTATCTGACATTTTGTATTCTCCTTAAATTAAATTAGGATTATTGGATTTTTCCATATTACAAGACGGAAATCGAACCGGCAGCACAGAGTACGTCAGTACTTGAGCAGATCGGTCGCATAGACGAGTAGCAAGCGTAGCTTGTGACCAGTCCTGTGCAGATTTGCAACGCCGTAAGATGGGAAAAGACTTAATCCGTTCTTCCGGGTAAATTGTTAAGACGTTCCTCTACAACTCTTCTCGCTTCGAGAACCTCTGCTTCATCTCCGGCAATATAAATTCTACCGAATTTTCCAATTCCGCTTACATTGATAATGTTGATATCTGCAGTCTTTTCCGCTTCATTGGCAGCGTAATAAGCATAACCGGCAGGTTCCATTTCCAGGACATACAAGGTGTCCCCTTTCAGGACCATATTTCCGTAGCGAACTTTATTGATAAGCTGTGCATGATGGTCTTCAATGTTTTTAATGAGCTGACTGGTGAGAATCTTTGGTTTTAGACTATCTGATTCTGTCAATTTCAATTCATTGAGCATAGCCTCTCCGGCCATTCTCGCATCGCCCTGGCTATCGGAATGAACTTCGAGAAGTCCGAAAGATCTTTCAACAACCTGAAGTCCCGGTGTTACATTTGTCGCTTTTAATGCAATATCTGTTAATCGGTTAATTTCTATTCCCGGAGCAATTTCCACGATACAGCAAGCCTGGCCCGCTACCGGTAGATAACCTCTGGATATTGTCGAGATGAAAGATGCCATCTGTCTCTGGAGTGAATCCAGAAAAATATACGTTCGTAAATCTATATTACTCATGCTTTACTCCTGCCAAGCGGCAAAATACCATCAACTGATGAATGAGGTCTGGGAATGACATGAGTTGAAACTATTTCACCCACTTTTTCCGCAGCCCTGACTCCGGCATCCACTGCCGCTTTAACTGCTGCAACATCGCCCCGGACAATTGCTGTTATGTATCCTCCGCCGATCTTCTCAGTTCCAATTAATTCAACCTGCGCCGCTTTTACCATGGCGTCTGATGCTTCTACAATTCCTGCGAACCCCCGGGTTTCAATCATACCCAAAGCATCCTGTTTTATTTCAGCCATATACCCTCCTGAAAATTCTTAAATATTTTTAGACTGTTACGTCCTGATCTCCGATAAATACACTTTTTGCTGTCTGAGCCATATTGATTGAGTCCACTCTGAATCTGAATACATAGTCCTTGCCGCAAAATACAGTCTTTTCAAACCAGAGAGGTTTCTCATCATCTGTATACCCGGTTGACTCTCTCTGGATGGCGGGATCTCCGACTTTTTCCTGAAGCAAATCTGCGTTTTCTGCGCTTAGCAATACAGCCCTTAAAGTCTGATCCGCCCCGGACAGTTTCAAATTATATTTCTCCAGCCACATGGTGATGATGGAATTATTCACATCGGTTTTTCGAAGTCCCGGTGAGAGCTCAGCGTCGACATAACGTATCTCGACGATAGATGGTTTACCATTGAGCAATCTCAATCTCTTCATAAAATACAGATCTTTTGCATTATCAATCTGCAGTGCGGAACAGACCTCTTTAGCCACATCAGTACTTTTTATTTTTTTGAATTCCAGAACTTCTGTCGATGGTTTCTTGCCTATTGATTCTGCCATCCTGGTGAAACTTATTAGCGAATGAAGGTCGTACTGGCTGCTTTTAAATTTGATAAAGGTACCCAGGCCCTTCTTAAATTCGAGAAGTCCTTCCCCGATGAGACTGGTAACTGCTTTGTTGACTGTATTTCTGCTGATTTCATAAGTTGAGCTAATCTCGTTTTCTGTTAAAAACTGATCTCCAATTTCATATTTGTCACTTTCGATCAATTTGCGGAGAATCTTGATCAATTGCTGATAGATTGGTTCTTTTACAATTTTCACATCTTCAACCTTTTTCTTTTTATAGACAACCAACATGTAGACATCTGGTGGACTAGCCAAAGTTTAATTCTCAATAACTCTATTGTCAAGAAAAATCATCAAAATCAATAAAAACGGCTGTTGACCGGGAATGAATATAGGATTATCATATAAAAATGAGGGCGCTCAAATATGAGTGCCCTCAATAATGTGAGGTAATTTATGGAAAAAATTGATCTATACTGGTTCTCCGGCAGTGGAAATACATTACTACTGGCACTGGAATTGAAAAAAACTCTTGTGAAAGCAGGGAGAGACGTCAGGCTGTTGCCAATAGAAAATTCTAATCCTTTGGATATTGATCCCGAGGCCGTGTTGGGTATTGTCACTGCTGTAGCAGAGCAGGGTACATACACGCTGGTCTGGGATTTTCTAAATAATCTACCTCAAGTTCAAGGAACAGGAGCTTTTCTTCTCGATTCTATGGGCATGTATTCCGGTGGGATATTATGGCCGGTCAGAAAGATTTTAAAAAAGAAAGGATTCAAAACTCTTGCAGCTAAAGAAATTCTTATGCCCAGTATTTTTTATAAAAAGAAAAGCAGACCTGCAAAAGAGGCTCTGATGAAAGATAAGGGAATCAGAAGTGTTCATAAATTTGCAGAGAAACTACTCAATAACAAAGGCATGTGGTTCGATATCCCTTTTTATTCCTCGCTTTTAAGCCTTATCAGTAAATCGGAAAAGATGAAGGAATATTATCAGAAGATAATACCCGTCACTTTCAATGAAGAGAAATGTACACGATGTGACCTCTGTGTAAAGTTATGTCCAGTCAGTCATATTACCCGTGAAGGAGATAAAATCCCTGTAGGTTCAAATGGGACATGCATCCATTGTCAGAGATGTTATGCTTACTGTCCAGTCGAAGCTATTACCATCGGTAGCAAAAAAAATGTACCTTACAGAGCATTAAAAGCCGGAGATTTTCTCAAAGAGATTAAAGAAGCAGCGGCTGTAATATGAGCGGGTTGAGAGAAAAGAAAAAAAAAGAAGCCAAAGAGAAAATATTAAGTGCCGGAAGGAATCTTTTTCTGAAAAATGGATTTGAAGGCACAACAACTGATCAGATAGCTGAGACGGCTGAAGTCAGTGTGGGAACAATTTATAATCATTATAGAACCAAAGAGGAAATTTTCATTGATTCAATATTTGGTTCATTTAATGCGGGAAAAAAACATAATGAATTGATTATTCCTGAAGAAAATGAGATCTCTATTGATTTTCTTATTGATTACATTGGACAGTATTTAAATCAGCTGTGCCAATTTGGCAAACCAATTCTTAGAGAGTTGATGATAGCCGGATTCAACAGTATCAGCAATGGATCAAGTCTTCTGGAACATCTTATGACTCTGGATTGGAAATTGATGGAGAATATTACTGGAATGGTTTCTGCTATTGAACCGGTTTGCGGAAAGGATATGGTAGAATCAAAAGGTGAGATCATTTTCAGTATTCTGGCTTTTGAGTTTATGAAATTTATATATGAAGATGATTATGAAATTGAAGTATTATTCAGGAAAATGGGAAATAAAATGAGAATATTATTCAATAACTGAATTATAGTTTTCCATTATACTTAAGATATGCGAAGAGCTGTCCTCAAATATATTGTTTTCGTTCTCTGTACTTCCTTTTTCTTATCAGCTTGTACAGAGAACATTGAAAAAATAGAACAGTCCCTATCTGATTATGAAATTCGGGCTTTTCTCGTATATCAGAACGAAGATTTTCAGTGGACATATTACAAAGAGCATTGTTTCTCTATTGATCGGGACATTGATTGACAAAGGGTTAATCGAATCAGTAGAGGTCCCAGTATACAAATTCTTTCCCGATATCAGTGACTATGCTGAAGAGACACTTTTTAAACCTCTTGGAATAGTTTTATATTCATGGGAAAAGAATATTCACGGTCAGAGCTGGGGCTGGGCCGGTTTGAATCTCCAGGCATGGGATCTGGCAAAAATAGGCATTCTGGTACTCAACGGCGGATTATGGGAAGGGGAGCAGATAGTCTCAGATAAATGGATTGATTTATCAACTACTAATAAAGTCAAAACTGACATCTCCGGTCAGAATTACGGATATCAATGGTGGATTGATGGAGACAATCGAATTATGGCCATAGGTGACAGGGGACAGTATTTAATCATCAATCGGGACTTGAATCTTGTCACAGTATTTATCAGTGATCTCCATAGGAGTGATTATTTTCTACCATACAGATTGTATTCTGATGATGTAGAACCGATCTTTATGTAATATAATTATATATATGAAGCTGAAGTATTTTTTTGATAAATATTTTAGAAGAGATAACCAGAGAAATCACATTTTTAAATTTTCTATCAGCATGGGTCTTATCGTTTTACTCTTCCTTCTCAGTATTTTTACAGGGCTTATGCTCAATAATAAAAGAATGATAGAAAAGGAAATGCTTACAAGGGCACGGGCTCATTTTGGAAATATAGTTTTGACAAGAAGTTGGAATGCCTTATATGGGGGAGTGTATATCGAGAAAACAGAAGGAATTGAATCCAATCCCTATCTGAAAAATCCGGATATCGAAACAATTGATGGAATAATATACACAAAGAAAAATCCCGCACTTATGACAAGAGAAATTTCTGAACTTGCTGTTGACCAAAGTGAATACCAGTTTCGTATCACCAGTTTGAACCCAATTAATCCTGCAAATACTCCCGATGCTTTTGAAACTATGGCTTTGATGGCTTTTGAAGATGATATCAGTGAAATTTATCAGAAGGAAGAGATAGGGGAAGATATTTTCTATCGGTATATGGGGCCTCTGGTTACAGAAAAGTCCTGTCTGCCCTGTCATCGGGAACAGGGGTATAAGGAAGGGGATATCCGCGGGGGAATCAGTGTCGGATTCCGGATAAATGACATCGATAAATCCTTGAAACACAATCGCAATATTATCTTACTTTTATCAATAACAACGACAGTTATTCTGCTCGGCATTTTTTATTTCCTGATTTTCCGTCTCAATAGAAATCTCAAAAACGCTCTTCAGCAGATTAAGGATCTCGCTGAAAAAGACAGTCTGACGGGATTGTATAACAGAAGATATTTGTTTGAATGGGCAGAGGTGGAATTATTCAGGTCCATTCGGTATAAATATGAGATTAGCATTATACTGCTGGATATCGATTTCTTCAAAAAAATAAATGATATCCATGGCCATAAATCAGGAGATATAACTCTTATTCGGTTTGCATCTATCATGGAGGAATGCAGTAGGAAGTCCGACCTTGTCGTCCGATACGGAGGTGAAGAGTTTTTGATTATTCTCACCAATACCGGGCAGGAAGGAGCATTGAAATTCGCTGAAATCCTTTTGAATCGAATCCGGAAAACAGAGATTCGATTATCCGGTGAGAAAATCATTAATGTTACAGCCAGTCTCGGAATAAGCTCCAGGGACTTTTCTCGAGATGAACAGAATATCTCTTTAGAGGAATTGATAGACCTTGCCGATCGAGCCATGTATAACGCTAAAAAAAACGGACGGGACAGAATTGAGGTTCTTTAGTGAGATGATTGACTTTAAGAAAATATGCGGGTATTTGATAAATTTGTAATTTAGAATATTCTGTAATGGTTAAATAATCAGAAAATAACTTTGATGCTCAGCTCCAGGAGAAAAATAATGACAGAAAAAATCAGATTCAGGCTAAATGTTATCACAATTCCCGCTCTGGTTAATAGTGCAATTACACTAATATTGTATTCACAGTTTTTGCGAAACGGCACAGGCAATGCTTTGCTGGTAATTATTGCTCAGGCCGTTCTTGTCCCTGTAATACTCAATATTATTCTTTCAGGCAAAGTAAAACTTTTCGATGAAAAAGCAATACCCCCCAAAAAAGAAAAAGAGAAATATGAAAAGTACCTGAAAATTCTCAGCTCATCACCTCTTAAAACGCTGGAAATCGTTCTTTTGATATCTCTGGTCAGCATCACTGTTCTGGCACTATATCTCGTATTTTTTACAAGTATTGGAAGTATCTATGTCATTGCTTATTCCATCCTTGTTTTAGCCTGCCTCATGCTAAGTGCGGGGTTTTCCTATATTCTGCTCGACAATCTGATTATCATGTTTCTATCCTCGAGAGGGCTCTTTGTTTATTCCGATACTATGCTCATTCAGAGGCAGAAAAGTAAACACATCATTATCCCTCTGTTTATGACTTTTATGTCTCTGCTTTTCGCATCTTCATTAACATTATTACTGCTACTGAAAATTGATACGACTGCAATGGCCAGTGTCGATCTTATAAAAACAATACTGATATCATCGACACCTTATTATCTGGTATTTCTGGGAGTGGCGGCACCACTCGTTTTGCGATGGGCAAAAAATACATCGCTTCTTTACAGAATTGTTAATAACAGGCTCGAGGAGATGGTATCAAGTGAGAAAGATCTGACAAAAAGAATAAATATTTCTTCTGTTGATGAGTTTGCTACACTTAGTCACCGAATTAATAAATTCAGTGACATTATTTGCGACCACCTGCAGAAGACTGGATCTATGTTTGAAAATCTCAACAGTTATCAGAATGAATTGTTTGAGAATGTCAGCAAGTCTTCTGACAGTGTTACTGATATTGCCGATAACATTACCAGCCTTACAGACACAATAAATGATGAATCTGAAAGTGTTAAAGCAGCACTGGAAACGGGGATGTTGTTAAGTCAGAATCTCTCTCAGATAGTCAATCATATAGATGAACAGTCTAAAAGCGTTTCTGAATCATCTGCTGCTGTGGAGGAAATGATTGCCTCCATCAGTGAAGTTTCGGGGCGAACTGGTAATGTAAAGGGAAAAACCAGGGAGATAAGCCAGGTCTTTGAAGTCGGTCAGGAAAAAATTGAAAAGACTGTCTCATCAGTTTCCAATGTCGTTGAGTTTTCAAAAAGTCTGATAGAAATTAATACCTTAATTTCGGGAATAGCTGCGCAGACTAATCTTCTGGCTATGAATGCAGCTATCGAGGCTGCTCATGCCGGAGAAGCCGGAAGAGGTTTTTCAGTTGTAGCTGATGAAATTAGAAAGCTGGCGGAAAATACGGCGATTCATACAAAAACCAGTAGTGATAACCTCAAGAAAATTCTCTCGGAAATAGATATTTCACTGACAGTTGCCGAAGAAACAGGACAGATTTTCAATAAAATGAAAGAGGGAATTCAGATAATTGATAATGAAACCATTTCCATATCCGAATCTATGGTGGAACACGATACAGCCAACAAACTTGTTCTTGAACAATTGATGGACACCAAAAATATGACTGGCAATCTTACCAATATAGCAGTTACAATTTCCGATCAGGAAAAGAGCATGATGAAGTCTCTTCAGATATTAGAGGTAAATTCGGATAATTCGATAAAACACTGCAGGGAAATTTCTGTAAAAAATACAACTGTAAAGGACAATGTTACAAACCTGATTTCTATTGCAGGGAAAACCGGAGAGATCAGTAATAATACCATGGATCTCGTTAAGTCTTTTAAAGTGGAGTAGGGACCGTACTAACTATCAATTAAGAATTTTCTCAAAAGCAATAGATACATTGGAGACAAATAAAGTTATTAGTTTCAAATCAACATCAGATATTTCATTCTGCCAGGTGAGATACAGAAGTGTGTGTTCTTCATTTTTATTTTCAAAGTATCCGATATAAGAATTGTGTTCAAATCTGCTTTCTCTTTTCCTGATAACTTCGAATAGCTTTGTTTTGATTTCTTCAGGTATTGCCTCGGTCAGATTCTGATCTTCTATTCCGGAAAATTTTCCAGTCGCTGCGACAATTCTATAATCTTTATTTGACTTCTGTTGAAAGGCTGACAAACATGAGAAATTCAGAAAAAGGGAACTTTCATCCAGTTCCAATATCGAAATCATCTGTTCGAGAATTCCCGAAGCAAAGAGGCTGAATGACTGGTATTCAAAAAGACTTCCTGTTGCGGTTATAATTCTCTCCAGTCCCCGGCGGCTATGATTGAGGATTGTAATATACTGATATGTCCGCAAAGAGGCTATTACAGCTGTAAACAGCTTTTTCGAGGTCATGTCTGTTTTCAATTTGTAGTCATTGATGTCATAATTGACTATAACCTCCTGTTCCGGGGCCTGACCGGGTTGACCGGTACGGAGGATGATACGAACGTCTAGATTGTTGAGAGTTTCCCGGATATCTTTCACACAAAGCAGGCCGGCATCATCGCTTTCCATTACTACATCAAGTAGGACAAGAGCAATATCATCTTCTTTGGATAGTAATTCTGTAGCTTCTTTTCTGGAATAGGCACTGAAGAATAAAAAAGGGTATCCTTTGTAAGTATAGTCTCTCAACACCATTTTTGTTATTCGATGTATTTCCGGTTCATCGTCTACGATCAGAATCTTCCATACTTTTTTTATCATTGCAGATTGAGAAGAGGTTTCAGTTTCAATTGATTCTTCCCTGAATGATATGGGCTGATCATCATCATTTAATTTAATTAAATCATCAGTACTCATCTTAAAACCTCTCTATTGATTTTGCATTCTATGCATCGATAACAAAACAGGGGATGATAATCCTGAAGAATACTCCCTTCGAAGATGTATCTACACATTCCACTTTTCCCTGAAGAGTCTGAGTCACAAGATTGAATAGAATATGCATCCCTAATCCACTACCTCCCTGTCCTCTTTTTGTAGTGAAGAAGGGATCAAAAATTATTGGAATATTACATGCGGGAATACCTCTGCCTGTATCCCTGTATTCTATAATGGCCGTTTCATTTTCCCTATTGATATCAATAGTAATCAAACCTGTTTCTATTTCTTCAAAACCGTGTATCAGTGAGTTCATTATAAGATTTGTCATTATCTGGGAAAGGGCTCCCGGGTAACTGTGTACAATAAAATCCTCTGCTAAATTTATATTGATTTTATGTTTGGTTCTTTTGAATTTAGGATTTAAACTAACCAATATTTCCTGGATATAGTTTCCGATTTTGAAATTCCGTATATTTTCACTTGATTGATCAACAGCCACTTCTTTAAAACTTTGAATCAGTTTCGCAGCCCGTTTCATATTGATCAGAATCATATCTGAATTCTCAAGGGCATCATTAATATAGGTTGTGAATTCTCTTTTTGTTATTTCTCCATTAGTAAATTTATTTGAGAAGGTTTTTGTAATATCTGTGAAATGTGATGCTGCTGTAATCCCTATCCCTATAGGTGTGTTTATTTCATGAGCTACCCCTGCGACCAGCCCGCCTAAAGCAGCCATTTTTCCCGATTCTATAAGCTGATCCTGAGTTTCTTTCAAAGTCGTGAGAGAATCCTTTAACTCTTTAGTCCTTTCTTCCACTTCTATCTCCAGACCTAACTTTGCCTTCTCCAGAGAAGACAGCCGGTATCTGACAAATGAAAGGACAAAAATTATTGTCACAAGGAAATACAATATGACTGCCCACCATGTTTTCCACCAGGGGGGAATAATTCTTATGGTAAGCTCCAGTCCTGTATTATTCCATACACCATGGCTATTTGATGCTTTGACACGAAAAGTATAATCACCACCATCTAAATTGGTGTATGTCGCAATAGGGCTATTTTCAGAATGGATCCAGTTTTTATCAAATCCTTCAAGCATATATGCATATTCATTACCACGGGGATTATTGAAATCGAGTGCTGAAAATTCAAAAGTAATCATGGAATCTTTCCAGGACAATTCCAGTTCCTTTAATAGGGAAGGAGATCTCTCCAGATCATATTCCTTATTGAAGACTTTGAAAGAAGTGAGCACAACAGCTGGAGGAGTCATATTTTGACGAATACTCAGAGGATTAAATACAGTTAAGCCATTTTTTCCCGGAAAATACAATAATCCATTACTATCTGTTAAAGAGTTGTCATTGCGAATTGAAAATTCATTGCCCTGAAGACCATCGAAAACAGTGAAATTTCTTATGATTTCTTCTGCATAATTGAAATTGATCAGACCATTTGAAGTTCCTATCCAGAAACTGCCGGAAGAATCTTCTTCAATGCTGAATATGGAATTGCTGATAAAACCTTCATCTTCTGTAAAATGCTTAAAAGATTTATCATCGGGATTCCATAAATTCAGGCCTCCACCAATAGTCCCGATCCATATCCGCATTTTTTTATCCTGGTATATAATGGAAATTTCCCCAGATGCAATACTGGCAGGATCTTCATGATCATGGACATATTCAGCCCATTGACCTGTCTCTTGATTAAATAAGCGAAGTCCTGCTGAAGCAGTCCCCACCCATAAATTCCCTGAATTATCAATATAAGCGGTAGTCATTGGTGTGTTCTCAAATAATATTTCATAATCTTTTCTATCGGGGTGGATTCTGACCAGCCCGAATTCTGAAGCCAGCAAAAGATTCTGATTGCTGTCTTCTATGATTTTTCGAATAGTTTTACCTGAGTACTGCCCGGTATTTTCCGGTGGTGGGAATATCCTGGAAAAAACAGATTTCTCCCTGTCAAATCGGCTGAGTCCGAACTGTCCGATATAAAAATCTCCTCTCGAATCTTCGTAGAGGGATAAAACTTCTCCAGAGGGAAGGCTGCCCGGTCTCGTATCATCGGGCAGGAAATGAATCATTTCTTCTTTTTCTCTGTCCCATCTGGTTAATCCCGATTGGTGGCCCTGTCCGCCTATCCAGATATAATCATCATCTGTCTGGTATATTGTAAAGAGTGATGATACTGCAAAACTGTTGGCATCATCGGGAATATTCATATAATGGGCAAATTGTTCATTTAGAAGATTATACTTATTCAACCCTCCATCAACTGTACCTACCCAGAGAACGCCGCCGCGATCAATCATCATGAAAAATACTAGATTACTGCTTAAACTGCCCGGTATAGTTGGATTATTGAGAAATCTTTGAATTTCACCGGTTTCTCTATTGAGCTTTGCAAGACCTCCTCCGAAGCCTCCCAGCCATAGGTTTCCATTTCCGTCCTCAATTATATCCCAAATATAATTGTCAGCTATACTCCGGGGATTATCGGGATCATGTTGAAAATGCGTAAAAAGTCCTGTATTTCGGTCCAGACGATTAAGACCGCCTTTCCCTCCGACCCAGATAAAGCCGTCATGATCTTCTATTACGGCTCCACAAGTATTATTGGCGATACTGCCGGGATCATCAGGATCTGACAGGTATGAGGTGAATTCTCCACTCAAAGGATCCAGGGCATTCAAGCCGCCACCATATGTCCCAATCCATATCGTTCCATCACGACTCTCAAATAGATGATAAATAAGCGATTCTGTTAATTTACCCTCAGTGCCGGGAGATGCATAGTAATGGGTGAAACTATTATCATCAGAAGAATATTTATCGAGACTCTTAGCCGTAGCTATCCAGATATTTCCTTTACTATCTTCGAGCAGGGAATATATTGTATTGTCTCCAGGGCTGTTGGAGTTTGATGGATCGTGTATAAAATTGGTAAATTCTGAAGTTTCTTTATTGAATCTGCTCAGTCCGCCCCCATTTGAGGCAAACCAGATAAATCCTTTCCTGTCAGTTATAATACTGTAGATGCTGCCGGGTACAATTGAATTCACATTGAAGGGATTGTGTTTGTATTGCAGGAACTCTACACCATCATATCTGAAAACGCCATTGTTCCCTTCTGTTCCAAACCACAAAAATCCCTGATTGTCCTGTATCCCGGACACTATGGCTTGGGCAAGTCCATCAGTTTCATCAAAAATCATAAAATTATCAATTAACTGCTGTGATGATAAAGGTTCAATAGAAATAAACAAATAGAAGACGCATGCAATTGATTTGAAACGACCTGAGCATCTATTTCTCATCTGAATATCCTTTTCTCATATCATTATAAGACATTTCCAAGTCATTCAGCAATTTAATTGATGTTCAGGTCGTTTTTTTGCATATCTCCTATCGTTGAACCCGGGCGTTGCCGTCCCAGATGCTCCACACCTGTTCTTCGTCAGCAGGTTGTCCGTAATCTGTATAAAGAGTCACAGCCAAAGCTCCTGTGGCCCAGCCGAATTGGATCCATTTTTTTGAATCCCAATCCTTGAGAATTCCGTATAACAAACCACCTACAAAACCATCACCGCCACCGATTCTATCGAGTATACCGATCTCTCTTGGCTCTACAACATGCCATTCATCTCCAGCGAGCATGACACTTCCCCACATATGTGAATTGGTATTTATAACTTCCCGGAGTGTTGTAGCAAAAACCGAGGTATTGGAATATTCCGCTTTCACCCGGGTGATCATCTCTTTGAAGCCGTCGATTTTTGCCGCGAGACCTTCTCCTCCCGCTTCGGGACCATCAAAGCCGAGACATAACTGGAAATCCTCTTCATTTCCTACAAGGATATCTGAAATACCTGCGATCTCTTTGAAGATCGCGCTCAGCTCATCTTCTCTCCCTTTCCAGAAACTGGCTCTGTAGTTGAGGTCAAATGATATTTTTGTCCCATATCTTTTTGCGGCTCTGGCAATTTCAAGACAAAATTTACCTGTATCTGAAGACAGGGCGGCGATTAAACCGGAGAGGTGAACAATCGCAACACCTTCTTCTCCAAAGATCCTGTCGAGATCAAAATCTTTCGCATTCAGTGTCAGGCCTACTTCTCCTGTACGGTCGTTGTGTACTCTGGGACCTCGTGATCCATATCCTGAGTCAGCGATGTTTATCTGATGACGGAATCCCCAGGCTCCACCCTGTTCCACTTCCGGTCCTTCATAATCCATATGCCTTTGAGACAGATCGTCTTTGATGATTCTGGCCATGGGGCTTCCCTTAACAAAGTTGGTAAGTACTTTTGCCCGTAATCCCAGAAAAGAAGATACAGCCAGTACATTTGATTCTGCACTGGTAGCTCTCATTTCAAAATTTCTGCTCGCGTATACAGGTTGGCCATTTACCGGTGTCAATCTCACTCCCATACTAGTCGCAGTAAGCAAGTCAAATTTATAATTCTTTTTCAATTCCATAAATGGGTTTTTCTCCTCTAATTAAACTGTTAATACTTCGATTCCGAGTTTCCGGAATAATTCAATCTCTGTAAAACCTGTATCGGTTATCAATACATCGATCAGATCGGCATTGGCAAATTTTGAAAAAGAACGAGCATTGAATTTACTGGAATCTGCTATAATGACCCGTCTTTTTGCTGCTCTGAGCATGGCTTTTTTCAGCTGTCCCTCTATCGTGTTGTGGGTCAGAAAGTCTCCCTCTCTGGAAATTCCCGTAGCACCGATGAATGCAATATCAAACTGCAGCTGGCTGACTGTGTCTTCTGCAAGAGGTCCGATAAAGGATCCCGCCTCATGTCTGAAATTTCCGCCGATAGTAGTCAGGGTAAGATCTCTTGATGTTGACAGATTACTCATAATTTCCAGGCTGTTGGTTATCACTCTGATTTGCATTGAAGAAATTTTCCCTGCCAATAACAGATTGGTGGAACTGGCATCTATACAGACAGAGTCACCTTCCTGTATAAGTTCCAGAGCTTTGGTGGTTATCCGGTCCTTCTCATCATAAAACTGGTCTTTCCTGGTGGAAACCGTAGATATCTGGTTAATAGCCTGGGCGAGACGCGCTCCCCCGTGACTTCTCAAAATCAGGCCCTGTTCCTCGAGCTGTGTCAGATCCTTTCTGATTGTAACCTGAGAGACACCTAGTCTCTCAGTTAAATCTGCTACAGAAATCTGCCTTAGATTCTGCAGCAGGTTTAATATTTTATCTTGACGCGGGTTTCGTCCCATCAATTAAACCTCGTAAGTCGAAGAGGATACATCTCCTCCGGTCCCTGTCCAGTTTGTATGAAAAAACTCACCTCTCGGCTTATCAAGTCTCTCATATGTATGGGCACCGAAATAATCTCTCTGAGCCTGTAGAAGGTTGGCTGGAAGTCTCATCGAACGGTAACCATCGAAAAATGCCAGTGCTGTAGAAAGAGTCGGTACGGGAATTCCCAGGGAAACCGCAGTAGATATAACTCTGCGAAGAGAGCTTTGAGCTTTGATGAGGATTTCTCCGAAATAATCATCCATAATCAGATTCAGCAGGTTCGGATTTTTATCATAGGCCTCTTTGATTTTTCCGAGAAATACAGACCGGATTATGCATCCGCCTCTCCACATCATGGCAATAGCTCCATAGTTGAGCTCCCAGCTGTTTTCTTTTGCCGCTTCTCTCATAAGCATAAATCCCTGTGCATAAGAAATTATTTTCGAAAATAATAAAGCCTGTTCCAGGTCTTTGACAAAACCTGTTTTATCGCCTGTAAACGATTCATCAGGTCCGGTTATTTTTTGGGAAGCAGCCACTCTTTCATCTTTGAGGGCTGATAAACATCGGGCAAATACCGATTCACCGATAAGCGTAACAGGCATTCCCAAGTCGAGAGCACTGATCCCAGTCCATTTTCCCGTTCCTTTCTGTCCCGCTGTATCGAGAATTTTTTCTACAAGAGGTTCGCCGTCTTCATCCTTGTAAGCGAGAATATCTCTGGTGATCTCTATCAAGTATGAGTCCAGAGGTCCTTTATTGTAATCTGCAAAGATGTTGTGCATCTCATCGTGATTAAAACCGATCCCCTCTTTTAAAAGTTGATAAGCTTCTGTTATCAACTGCATATCACCATATTCGATACCATTGTGGACCATTTTCACATAGTGTCCGGCACCGTCATTCCCGACCCAGTCACAGCAGGCTTCGCCATTCTCCGTTTTGGCACTGATATCCTGGAAAATGTTTTTTACATGGGGCCATGCTTTTCCATTTCCACCGGGCATAATGCTGGGTCCGAATCTGGCTCCCTCTTCTCCCCCGGAAACGCCAGTTCCGATAAACTGAATCCCTTTTTCCGCAAGATCTTTTGTTCTTCTATTGGAGTCGGGAAAATGGCTGTTTCCGCCATCGATTATTATATCGCCTTTATCGAGATGAGGAAGCAGAGTGTCTATAAAGGTGTCTACAACAGGTCCTGCTTTAACCATTAACATCACTCTTCTGGGGCTTTTCAATTGAGATATGAAACCTTCAATAGTTTCTGCTCCGATTATTTTTTCATTTCCCTTCGCCGGTCCTTCTATAAAATCGGTCATCTTTTTTGTTGTTCTATTGTATACGGCAACGGTGTAACCGTGATCGGCCATATTTAATACCAGGTTCTGTCCCATAACGGCCAGTCCTATCAGTCCTATATCAGCTTTTGGCATGCTCATTCTCCTTATATTTTTTAATATTCATTTCTCATACAAGTCATTGTAATCAAAGGTAAATCTCGTCTTTGTCTGGTTCGAAGCTGCTAGCATCGCTTCTCATAAGCCCATAAACCAAGAGCGGGATTTTGTATAAAATAAAATTCTTCACCATTTTCATCCATGTGGAATCCATTGTTTTTATCTTCAATTTTGAATAGATCTGATATTTTTTTCAGATCCGCATATTTGTATCCGACTGATTCTATTTCCTTTCTGCCAAGAATGCCCGGAGCGTAAGTGATGGTAAATCTCCCTTCGCTGGAGCCGTGAATAAGGTGGGCTGCCGCAGACAGATTGTTTTTCAAATCTTCATTTTTTTCGACTTTATCCAGTGTTTCCGGGGTATTGAAATAACCGTATTTTCTGATAAGTGAATCGATCTGCTTATCCTCGCCGAATTCTTTCAGACCGGGAGCAATAACAATCAGCTCTCCACCATCGGCGATGGCCATTCTCGTTCTGTAAACAGATTTATTCCCCAGCCAGGTACTTCTGAACTCTTTTGGATCGAGGTAGACGACAACGCGGTCCAACGGTTTTTCCACTGCTGTGAAGTTCACTTTTTTGCTGAGAGCCGCCGCTTTCTCAAAACACTCATAACCATCTCCGATAAACAGTCCCCTGACGTGGAGAGTCCCGTTCTTATCGGGGGAGACTACAGTCTGTACATAGAGTATGGGAAGGTCTTCTGCAAAGTGATCTGACGCATAATTGAGGACTCTTCTCACGGGGCTGTCGGTATGTCCCATAATTTTTTCCATACCGTAAGCGGCGCCTAGGAAATGGGACTTGTGAATACCCTCGGATCCGCCGGTTCCGACGAATATGTTTTTATTGTGATTGGCAAAACCGATTACTTCATGGGGCACCACCTGGCCAATAGATATGATCAGATCAAATTCACCATCAACGAGAAGTTTGTTCACTTGCGCCGGCCATTCATAATCCAGAACACCACCACTGACTTCTTTAATGTAATCAGCGGGAACGATTCCCAAAGTGTGTAGATCGGTTCTCCATTTATGGGGTCTGAATAGAGATTGATCAATTCCCGGAAACATCTCTTCGATCTCTTCTGCTGTCATGGGGTAGTGTGTTCCCAGTGCTGGCATAATGTCGGTAAGTTTATCACCGTAATAATCTCTAGCGGCCAGAGTCAGAACTCCGGCTTTTGAGTGAAGCCGTGTGATATCCGGAGGCAGAGCAAGAACTTTTTTCATTTCACTATCTGGTGCAGCCTTTTTCAATGCTTCGAAGAGGCCTAATCCAAGATCTTCATCTGTCAGGGAGACATCGGCTCCGCTTTTTTCATAAAATAACATGAATAATTCTTTCCTTTTATTTCACAAGTCGAACTGAATCGTAATTAAAAAATATAATCTACTGGAGTTTTTGTAAAGAGTTTTATTGCTTTTTGCTTCGTTTTTAAGAATTAATCGAAAGTTCCTTGATTTATTTACAACTTTCGCTTTATTATGTTTTAAGAAACATATTGAAACGAAATCACACTTAAGGAATAATTTATGGGAAATCTGAAAAATGAAATTGCAGTAATCACAGGAGGCGCCGGTGCTATAGGTTCTTCTTTTGCGAAGGCACTTCTCAATGCAGGTGCAAAGGTTGTAATTCTTGACCGGGGAATTTCGAAACCTGTTGAAGAATCGGCAGCTGCTATTGAAGCAGAGACTGATAAAAAAAATGTCGCATTCGGATATAAATGCGATGTTACTGATGAAAAATGCATGAGTGAAGTTTTTAAGACTATTTCTAAAGATATAGGAGTGCCAACGATATTGGTCAACGCTGCAGGCGGGAATAGGGGGAAAGCTCCTTTTGTCGATGTCGATGTTGATATTTTTGATGAAATTGTGAAGCTAAACCTTTTGGGGGGGCTTGTAGTTCCAACAAAACATATGGCCAGGTTATGGATAGAAAAAGGAGTTAAAGGAAGTATCATCAATATTTCATCAATGGCTTCATATATTCCTCTCTCCGGTGTATGGGCTTATGGCGCATCGAAAGCCGGTGTACTGAACTTGACAAAAGGTCTGGCAAAGGAGTTTGCCCCGAATGGTATTCGAGTCAATGGTATAGCTCCCGGTTTCTTTGTGGGTAATCAGAACAGAGATCTATTATATGAAAATTATGATAAAGGCATATTAACTGCAAGAGGCCAACAGATTATCGACCGAACTCCTTATGGTCGGTTCGGAGCATTGGAAGAGCTCAATGGAACTCTGTTATTTCTGGTCGATTCTGCTCTGTCCGGTTTTGTAACGGGTGTTACCATTCCTGTAGATGGCGGATATCTTATTGATAATATTTAGACAAAGATATTTCGGGGGAAGCGAAGCTTCGGATCCCGAATATATTCTTAAAGGATATACTGATGAAGAATTTTTTAGATGATAATTTTCTACTGGAAACTGAAACGGCTGAGACTCTTTATCACAAATACGCAAAAGATATGCCTATTTTTGATTATCACTCACATTTACCTCCTGAGCAAATAGCTGAAAATCATCAGTTCCATAACCTTTATGATTTGTGGTTGTCCAGGGATCATTATAAATGGAGAGCTATGCGCTCTTTCGGTATAGATGAGAAGTTTATTACCGGAGATGCCGAGCCCTTTGAGAAGTATATGGCTTATGCGAAGATGATTCCCTATACAATAGGAAATCCCCTGTACCACTGGACCCATCTGGAATTGCAGCGATACTTCGATATAAAAATTCTTCTTTCTGAGGATACTGCACAGCAGATTTGGGATCTGACAGAAAAAAAACTGTCAGAAAATCCTATGGGAGCAAGAGATCTGATTTTACAGTCAAATGTTAAAGCTCTATGCACTACCGATGATCCAATTGATTCTCTTGAAAATCATAAAAAAGTTGCTCTCGATGGACAGTTTCCTGTTAAGGTCCTCCCGACTTTCCGGCCTGATAAAGCATTGGCTTTTACTGATAAATCATCATATCTGGAGTATCTCTCTAAACTTGCCCGTATAAGCGGGATAGAGATTGATTCATATCAGAATCTGTTAAATGCAATTGAAAACCGCCATGACTATTTTCATTCAGTGGGCTGCCGTCTTTCCGATCATGCTCTGACTGATGTTATTTTCGAAGATTCAACAGACGATGAATTGAGAATAATCTTTGATAAGTTTATCAACGGCGATGACGAATTGAATCCTATTGAAATTGAACAGATTCAGACGGCCTTACTCTGTGAAATAGCTTTGATGAATCAGAGAAAGAACTGGGCCATGCAGATCCATATAGGAGCCCTAAGGAACAATAATGGGAAAGCTTTTGATAATCTTGGAGCAGATTGCGGTTACGATTCCATAGCTGATGAACCTGTCGCGGCAAAACTCTCAAAATTTCTCAACCTGGTAAATAGCAAGGGTGATTTGCCTAAAACCATTCTTTATGTTCTCAATCCCTCTGACAACTACACCATAGGAACAATGATCGGGAATTTCCAGGATGGCAAAAGCGCGGGAAAAATTCAGTTCGGTACAAGTTGGTGGTTCAATGACCAGAGAGACGGCATGGTTGATCAGATGCGGGCTCTGTCAAACCTGGGACTATTATCACAGTTTGTAGGCATGCTGACAGATTCCCGGAGCTTCACAAGTTATCCAAGGCATGAATATTTTCGAAGAATACTCTGCAACCTTATCGGTTCATGGGTGGAAAACGGAGAATATCCCTGGGATGAAAAATTCCTGGGCAAACTGATACAGGATATTTGTTTCAATAATGCCCGGAATTATTTCGCGATTGAAATGTAGCTGAATTTCAAAAAAATAAGTCTTTACTCTTTAATATTGCATGTTATTATCTATTTTGAATTATTGATTTTAAACTAAATATTATCTGCAGTGGAGTCTCTATGAAACTTATTTCTGTCATTTTTTCGGTAATCATTTTATCAAGTTGCGTATCCATTGAAAAATACAATAAATTGAATGATAAATTGGATTCCTTTGAACACATTCCAGATTATCAGGAGAAATATGAAAGCCTGAAAACGAATTATGATGATAGGGAAAAACAGATTGAATACTATCTCGAATTACTTAATAACTATTTTTTAAGAAATAATGACATCAGTCAAAATCTGAATTATGAACAATGGGGAAAAGACTGGAAAGTAATCCAAAACTCAATGAATGAATACTACCCGACTGGCTGGTATCGAAATAAAACAAGTCTGAAAGAAGTTCTATCAATAGAAGATCTACCGGAATCAGAAGGATTTATTTTTTTGCATCCAATTGATAGAAGTACTCCGGCAATTCTTGAGTTCAACGGAATTATTGATATAGATAGAACCAGATTAAATATGATTTTAACCGGATCAGTACATGGAGATAGTTTGTTTCAAGTCGAGATTAATAATGAAATAGTGGAAACTATTGTAATCAATGGCGAAAAATGGGAAGAAATTGGAATTGATTTGACTGAATACATCGATAAAGAAGTCAATATAAAATTGTTCAATTTCGCTGGTGGCCGGGAATTATGGCAATTTGAGCATTGTTTTATAACAGATATCAATTTTACAAATAACCTGTAATCTGCTTCTCCATAGCTGTAAATCAGAATTTTTTCTATCTCAAACATCCCTGTCTATATTACAATATGGTGTATGCAGATTCCAATTTTACAAACCAGGTTGAATCCTCCAGTTCTGCCAGACGACTTAATCATGCGTCCGAATTTAATGGAGAAGCTCAACAAGGGGACAAAGCATAAGCTTACATTGCTCTCTGCACCTGCCGGATACGGCAAAACCACTTTGGCCGGACAATGGCTTCAGATGCAGGAGCGCCCTTTTGTATGGCTATCCATTGATCAGACTCATATGGATTCCCGAATCTTTATGCAGTATATTTTATCGGCTCTGGGAAAGAAATATGATGTCTTTAATAATTCTTTCTGGCAGATTTCCCAATTGCAGGCTGAATGGGAACCTCTCTATATCGTGGGCCATCTGATAAACAAGATAATTGAATCGGAGATTGATTTTTTATTGGTTCTCGATGATTACCACCTTATTGATTCAAAAGAGACAAATGAAATCCTCCGATTCCTGCTGGAAAATCTCCCACCGGGTATTAATGTGATAATTACAAGCCGGACAGATCCAAACCTGCCTCTGGCAAAAATGCGTGCAAAACAGGAACTGGAAGAAATCAATCTCCGGGACCTCCAATTCAATATCGGGGAAACAGAAAGACTCCTGGGGGAGTTGCCTTTGTGCCCTTTCACTGAAGAAAAGATACACCAGATCTATGTAGAAAGCGAAGGCTGGATTACCGGTATCCAGATGGCTCTGCTGGCTCATAACAGAAACTCCCCGGATCCAGTGAAATTTGTCAGGGATTATCTCTTTGAAGAAGTACTCTCCAGAGAGGATAGTCAATTGGTTTCCTTTTTGTATGATACATCGATACTCTCTTATCTCAATGCTTCTTTATGCGATGCCCTTCGGCCAGGCAGGGAAAGGTCTTCCGAAGAGATTCTTTCTGAATTGTTGAAAAAGAATCTGTTTATAAAAGAGGTGGATAACGATGGAGGCTGGTTCAGGCTTCATCCCCTCTTTCAGGAGATCTTAATAGAAAAGAGAGTAGGTGAAGTTGCAGATCTTCATATAGCTGCTGCCCAATGGTTTTGGGAAAAGGGGCAGCATAGAGAGAGCTTTCATCATTTTTTAAGTTCCGGGAATTTTTCATTAACAGTGAGTTATCTGGAGAAATGCTGGCCGATTATGGAACAGAATTTTAATTTCCAGCCATGGTTGAAATGGGTTGATAGCTTACCTGAAAGCGAGAAAATCAAACATCCTCTTCTGCTAAGTCAGATAGCCTGGGCTCTGCTTGATCTTGGACAGTTGAATCAGTGCGAGGTCTTACTGAATAAACTTGGAAAGCTATTGGATCCGCTAAAAGGAGACAAAACCATATTGATTCTAATCGCCAGTGCCTGGTCCTATTTATCTTTTATTCGAAGGGATTTGCGAAAGACTATAGAATATGCGGAAAAAATGGAAAGCCTCGATAACGAGGAGAACAGTTTTAATTTGATTCAGGCCCGGTCCTATCAAGCATTGGCTCGTTGGTTGATGGGTGACCTCGATTATGCCTACAGATCCTTTGAAAATTTCAGGGATGAGATGATTGCCTTTGAAGTCCCGGCATATGCTTTGAGCAGTTATCTGGCTCTTACCCAGATACGAATGCAGCAGGGGCGTATTTCAGAAGTTCAGAAATTGCTTGATGAAGCTTTAGGATTTGAAAATGGTCCTGAACAAATTATAGATAAAGTCAAAGCGAGTCTACATCTCAGAGCTGCTTCTCTTGATTTTGAAAAGGGAAATCGGGAGTCAATGGAAGAGCATCTTCTAATCTGCGGGAAATATTCCCGAATTGACAGTTTGATAGATTTCCATTATCAATGGCACCAATTCCGTGCACTGGTTTTTGAATCCGATGACAAATGGGATAAGGCTTTGAATGAACTGGACGATGCAGAACATCTCTTTATTCAAACGCCTGCTCTCGATGATCTGTCAATTGAGGAACAGAAAACAAGAATCTGGATCAGAATGAAAAAAAAGACAACAGCTCGAAAAGCTCTCAGAACGCTTTTCAGTGCTGTGGATCTCATTCCATCATTCCAGAATGAATCAAAAATAATTATCAAGATTCGTTTTACTCTCACCTTCTACGAAGATTCGGAGGAGCTGGAACATGCGTTGGAATTGTCGAACCAACTCTCGGCCAAAGCCCGTAGCGAGGGAAGGCATAGGAATTTGGCGGAGATCCTGATTTTGTCCACATGTTTATTGCATAAATTGAAAAGAAAAGATGATGCTCTCGATGCTTTCCGGCAAGGCCTGTCTTTTCTGGAAGATACAGGCTTTGTACAGGTCTTTCTTTTAGAACGGGACAACCTGAAATCATTTCTCAGGGAGTATTCCTCCCGTTTAATGACTATTGACGCTTATCAGCACCTCCATGATGCATTGGAAGAGCACGAGCAGAGAAAACAAGTGCTCAGTCCCCGCGAACTTGAGGTTCTACGGCTTATTGCAATAGGTGATTCCAATAAAAAAATTGGAGAGAAGCTGTTTGTTGCGGAAAGCACAATTAAGGGGCACAATCAGAGAATCTTTCAAAAATTGAATGTCGAGAAACGTACAGAGGCCATTTCTGAAGGGCGTAAATTAGGACTTATCGAATAAAACACTACTATGAACAGTACTTTCGTAGCTATTTTTCTCATTTTTTATTCATTAAATTGATCTTATACCAAATCAGCGTTTATACGCTAAAAGGATGAGTAAATGGAAAAAGATACGAAAATATCAACAAGGCAAAAACTATCAACTCTATGGATAGGTGTAATGTTCTTTTATGTTTATGCAGACATAAAATGTTTCTTTGAAACGGGAATGATCGAAAAAATAATGACAGGCAATATAGAAGGTATAATTATAGGCCAGCCTTTGCTTTTCTGGGGAGCCGTTTTGATGTCCATACCGGTTTTCATGTTATTCTTTTCTTTGATCCTCCCTCATAAGATCTGCAAATACCTCAACATAATTTTAGCCTCGGCTCACATTCTGCTTGCTATGGCCGTATTGACTGTAGGAACCGAAGCCTGGGCGTATTACTACTACTATACAGCTCTGGAAATTGCAGTTCATGTAATGATCATTTTCTACAGTGTCAGGTGGAAACTGGAAAAATAGTCAGGTTATAACCGGGAGAACCTTGGTGCGGTCCTCCCCTTTTGCCTGATATTAATAATCATAGAATGTAGACACATAATGCAGTCCTTGTGTACAAAACAAAGAAGTAGTAATAAAATACAAAAACCCCGAAAGGATATTAAATGAAAAAAACGATAATTCTTCTTTTATTAACACTTGTTGTGTCTACGTTTACGCATGCTCAAAATGATGAGCACAACGATATTTCAGATCTATTAGAAAAACGGCAATATTTAACTGCTATTAACAAAATAAACAGCGAACAATCTGAGAGAGATACCCCTCAATTAATCGATATCAAAGTTCAGGCAGTTATTGAAGGCTTTGTTCAAAGTTTAAACCACAAAATATTTGCATTTAAAGATTTAGAACCCAATGAGGATATATATGAGCTCCGCAGAAATGGTGGAGAATTTAATATGGTCGTTGGTGATTTAAAGGAAGAAGTTGAAGAATACATAATAAAATACCCCGATAGTTATTATGTATATAAAGCAGCTGGAGATTATTATGCAGATGTTCTTTTAAGATATAGAGATCAATTAGAGGAATATGATTATATAGATTTATATAAATTAATTACTGCTAATTACGAGAAATCCTATTCCCTGGGATTTACAGACATCAGTGTCATTTCCAGTATTGGAGAATATAATCTTAGAATGGGGAATTATGATAAATGCGCAAAGTTCTATGAGCTTTCACTGGAAGAAGATCCCCGAAATGCCAGTTATAATTACAATTTATCAATCGCATATCAAAATCTTTCAAATTATGAGAAGGCAATGATTCACAGTCAAATTGCAATAGAAGAATATGAAAATGCAGATTATAGAGCTGATTCATATAATATTAATGCATTTCAAAATAGAAAATTAAATAGAATTGATGTGGCCATTGAGTTGTATATTCAGGCTTTGCAATTAAATCCGGATTTATTCTATTCTCAAACAGATCTAGTAGATCTATTTCTCCAAAAAAAAGATTTTGAAAACGCCCGTACAAATTTTAGAAATTTCTTTATAAGGAATATAAATGATTTCAATAAATTACAGAATCTTTTAAAAATTTACTTTAAATATGAAGAGGTGGATCGGGTACATACAATTTTAACAAATTTAATCGAAAGCTCAGATAATAATATCAATATTGGAACACTATACTACCATTTGGGACTAATCGATAATTCTATTGGTAACAATGCAATCCCCAATTTAACAAATGCAAAAGAGTATTATTTAAAAGAATTAAATGAAGAAGAGGGAATTATAAAACATATAGATAATTTTATTAGAGACATCGATTCGTAAATCAATCATTGAAACAAAGGATCATGTGTGAAGAAAACATATAATATTAATTTAGAATTAATCAGTTTGCAATATTTCAAAGAAATTCTTCAGGAAAGAGAACTTATTCCCAGCAGAAGAATTCTAAAAGAAGATATTGATGATAATTTCCAGAAATTGGCAAATTCTAAAGTCGGCAATTTACATGAACTAATAAAAAATCTAAATACATCTGAAAAAATACGTTCATTTTCTAAAGTTTCCGGTTTATCAGAACAATATTTAAAAATATTGAGAAGAGAAGCGGCAAGTTATACTCCAAATCCTATTAATCTTCGTAATTTCCCTGAAATAAATCTTACAACAATTAATGAACTGGAGAAAATCGGAATAAAAAATACAAAACATCTATTTGACACAGTTCAGATGAACTCAGACTTTATCGAAAAGATAAGTTCATCAGATAAAATGTCAGAAGAGATAAAAGAACTAATTTCCCTCTCTGACTTAGTTCGGTTATACGGTGTCGGACCTGTGTTTGCAAAAATGATTTATAAAATAGGGATAAAATCGGTCAATGAGTTTACAACGTATAGCGGAGAAGATTTTATCAGAATCTATGAGAAAGAAACAAATAAAAAGGCCGACTTCAGTATCCATGATATTAACTTCAGTCTTGAACTGGCCAATATAATATCTTCTATCGAATCTTAGCACCGAAAGGCAATAATGCCAGTCCTGCCAGTTTGAAATGCTGTTTGCCGAATGGTATCCCAATTATCGTAATAAAAAACACAAAGCCGATGATCAGATGTCCCAGGCAAAGTTCCCAACCCAGCAGCAGGATCCATAAAATATTTCCCAAAGCCCCGGTGAAACCAAATTCTCCCAACTCAATGTCCCGACCGAATGGTGCCAGAACCAGTCCCCCTATTTTAAAACACTGAATTCCGAAGGGTATCCCCACAATAGTGATACAGCAGATGAGTCCGGCAACAACCCACAATATGGAACTGATCAGCCCGCCGAATATGACCCATAAAATATTTCCCAATGCACTCATAACAATTCCTTAATTATTTTATTAATTGTAAACATAACACAATATAGGTATTGATACAGGGGAAATCATATATGGAAAATTATAATTTTGTAAGACTGGTACATCTCCATTCGAAGGTTATGGTGAGAAGACTGCAACATGAAAACAATTACTTTTGGTTGGCAAAAGTAATGAAGTTAATGTAAACTAATTACATGGTACCTTATTGTGGTAGGTGAAAGAAAAGGCAGAACTGACGGATATGAGAAAGTCACAGGAAGGGCTGTTTACGGCAATGATATCAAACTGCCGGGAATGCTCCATGCTGTGTGCCGTTATTCCGATATTCCAGCCGGGAAAATACTCTCTATAGATATTTCTTCAGCTGAAAAAATGGATGGAGTTCGGGCAATCGCTTTGTCTAAAGACGTGCCCGGAAAGAAGAAAATCGGTCCTGTAAGAGCAGATTTTGCGCCAATCGCAGGAGAGGAAGTTCATTTTATAGGTGATGTTATCGCTGTCATTGCGGCAGAAACGAGAAATCAGGCTATTTCTGCAGCTTCTGCTATTAACATTATCTATGACCCCTTAGAACCGGTAACTGATATTGAAGAAGCGGTGAAACCGGATACACGTATTCTCCACCCGGAATATGAGAGCAATATAGTGAATGATTACCCTTTGGTAAAAGGTGATGTTCAGAAAGGTTTCAGCCAGTCATACCACATTCTAGAGAGACGTTACACAACTCCTTTTCAGGAACATGCCTATATTGAACCGGAATCCATTATAGCATTGCCCGATGAAAGGGGAGCCGGTGTCGAAATAATGGGTTCCATTCAGAATCCTCATAAAGTCCGGAAGTTTGTCGCCGCCTATCTGGCAATGGATATGAGCAGGATCAATATCAGGAAATCTGTTATGGGAGGCTCATTCGGAGGCAAAGATGATATCATCGATCACATCGCCTGCAGGACTGCACTGCTTTGCAGAATAACCGGACGCCCTGTTCAGTTTACTTATAGCAGAGAGAATTCTATAATTGAGAGTTCTAAAAGACATCCATTCATATTGAACTACAAAGCCGGATTCTCCAGTGAAGGAAAAATCAGAGCTATGGAGATTGATATTCTCGCTGACAGTGGTGCTTATTCTTTCCAGACTTTTTTCGTAACCTGGAGAGCCCTGATACAGGCTACAGGGCCTTATGAAATTGAACATGTTAAAACAAGAGTTCGCGGTGTATATACAAATAATTGTTATACATCTGCCTTAAGGGGATTCGGATCTCCTCAAATCACTTTTGCCCACGAATCATTTATCGATGAAATGGCTTATATCTGCGGGTTAAATCCCCTGGAAATACGCCTAAAAAACAGCTTGAAACAGGATAGCTTTTCTGCTTCTAATCAACAATTCAGCGATCATACAGTATCCCTTGTGCAGGCTTTGAAAGAAACATCGGAAAAGTCGCAGTTTGTAAAAAAACGGGAAGAATATGCACTTCTGAACCAAAATGAAGGGCGTTATCGCTTTGGAATTGGTGTTGCAGACAGTCTGAGAGGCTGTTCTCTGGGCTCAGAGGGGGTGGACATTTCAAGTGCCGTCATGACAGTAAATCCCGATGGAAGCGTGAATCTAATCAGCGGTGTCTGTGAGAACGGTTCAGGCCTTCAAACGGCATTCAGTATCATTGCCTGCGAAGTCCTGGGAATCCCTCTTGAAAAAGTCTATATGACAGACAGTCCCACATCTTTTACTCCAGATGGAGGGCCTACTGTTGCATCGAGAGCTACTTTGACAGGAGGATCAGCCGTTCAGGACGCCGGGGAAATCCTGAAAAAAAGAATATTTGCAGTAATCAAAGATGAATTGAAAGTGCAATCAATGGAAGATACCATCTGGGATGCAGGAATCATAAGATCATCAGTAGATAAATCAATTACAATGAATTTTGAAGAGGCTGTAGATCGGGCTGTGCAAAAGGGAGTGAATCTTTCAGCTATCGGTTATTTCAAAGGTCCCCATGTGGATTTTGATGATAAAACCGGACAGGGGAATGCTTATTTCACATATGTATACGGATGCCAGGTTGCTGAAATTAGAGTTGATACCTATACAGGAAAAATTGAAGTTCTAAAAGTGACAGCCGCCCATGATGTAGGCCGGGCTATACACAGAGTCGGAGTGGAAGGGCAAATTTATGGAGGAGTTGTTCAGGGAATGGGTTATGCCGTTCTCGAGGATTTCAATATGCAGAAGGGGCTTGTCAAAAGTGAAAATTTTGACTCCTACCTCCTGCCGACTATCAAAGATATTGGAGAAATTGATCCCATAATTATTGAAAATCCCGATAAATACGGTCCTTTCGGTGCCAAGAGTGTAGGTGAGCCGACCAATGAAATTATCGCCGCATCCATTGCAAATGCTCTGTTTTTCGCAACAGGGAAAAGATCATATAATCTTCCCCTGACTATGGAGCAGGTTTATCTCGATTACAATTTGAAAAAACCTGCACGGCAAAGTGAAATACTCAATGAGGGAACAGGCAAAAAACAAATCCCTTCTTTATCGGATATTACAATTGTGAATCCAGGGAACCTGAAAGAGGCACTGCAAATGCTTTCTTTAGATGATGCCCTTCCATTGGCCGGAGGAACAGATCTTCTCGTACAGTCCCGTATGCTCAATAAGAGTCAGACCTTTATCAATATTCAATCGCTGACAGAATTGAAAAGGATCGTGGTCAGTGGAAATGAAGTGGTTATCGGAGCAGCAGTTAATTTCAATGAAATAGCCGGGCATTCAGCACTGAAAAAACTCTTTCCTCTACTGACTGAAGCTTCGCAGCTTGTGGGATCGAATCAGATCAGGAATCTGGCCACAATTGGTGGAAATCTGGTTAATGGAGCTCCCTGTGGAGACAGTATCCCCCCATTATTGATTTATGATGGTAAAATCAGACTGGTATCTCTGAATGGTGAAAGAACCCTCGAGATGAAAGATTTTTTTATCGGAGGTTATAAGACCTGCATCAGACAGGGAGAGATCCTTCACTCTGTTATCATTGAAAAACCTGCAGGGAATTGGATTTCCACTTATGAGAAACTGGGAAGAAGAAATGCTCTCAATATTACCAGAGTCAGCCTCTGTATGACTTTTGAGATTGATAAGAAGAATGTTATTCGTCAATGTCGTATCGTCGATGGCGCATTGTTTTCATTCCCTTCAAGACTGACTGATCTTGAAGAGTTATTTCTAAATAAATCCTTTAGTGAGAAAATAGCAGATGAGGCAGAAAACCTGTTGTCTGCAAAAATTGAACAGGCTATTGGAAAACGATGGTCCGGTGTTTTCAAAAAACCGGTATTTATAAATATATTCAGAGATAATCTGAAAATATTGCGAGAGGGTCGGGGAAATGAATGAAATTAAAATAACTGTGAACAACCGGAAATATGCACTTTCCGTCCCCGATTCTTCAAGGCTGCTCGATCTGCTGAGAGATGAACTGCATCTGACAGGAACGAAAGAAGGGTGTGCTGTCGGTGAATGCGGAGCCTGTACTGTTATCGTAAACGGAGAGGCTGTTTGTTCCTGCCTGGTTATGGCTGCTCAAAGTAACGGAACTGTTGTGGAGACTGTAGAAGGGCTCGCAGATAATGGAGTTTTGTCAGACATTCAACAGGCTTTTATTGATCACGGGGGAAGCCAGTGCGGATACTGTACTCCGGGAATGCTCATGAGTATAAAAGCTCTGCTCGACAGGAATCCCAATCCATCCGATGATGAGATCAAAACTGCCCTGGAGGGAAATATCTGCCGCTGTACAGGATACATACCCATAATGAATTCCATTAAATCTGTTACAAAAGCTGACAAGTCCCGATAATTATGAACGTTGAATGCACCTATGATCATGGAGGGGCGCGGTTGGGAATCAGAGAACATAGAAGTCGGTATAATCCTGTAATCAGGTGGTAATAGCTTTTATATATTGAGAGGTGAGAGTCAAATAAACATAACTAAAAGTTATTATTGATTGCTTATCAGTTGTTCAGCGACTTTTAATCCTTCACTAATGGAGTTAACCGATGAGTCCTTAGATGCTCCGTGGCCACCGAGGATAATCTTTATCTTATCACCGAAAATATCTTTTATCTGCTGAATATATATTTCCAATCCTTCCATATTTTCAGCCATAGTGACAGAAATTCCAAGAATATGAGGGGTGTATTTTTTTATCATAGCCTCAAGATCCTGAAAGGGGACTTGTATTCCCAGATAATAAACATGCCATCCCTCGAGACGCAAAACCTGTGCATTCATCAAGAGAGCTAATTCATGCTTCTCTCCCGGTGCGCAGAATCCCATCCATCCTTTATCTTTTTGAGGCGTAATCCCAATGCGGTCCCATTCGCGGTTGGAGTGAATCAGAATCAGCTCCCGTATTTTATCTGAGATCATGTGTTCTTCTGAAACAAGGATCTTACCTTCAAACCACATATTACCTGTTTTAATCAGTACTGGTATTAAGATCTTTTCATAAAAAGAGATGAGATCCAGCTTTTTTACACTTTTCCAGCTGCTTGTGTATGCCAGGGCAGTTTCAAGTGGTTTCTTAAGCAGAATCTGAATCAGCTGCTCAATATCAAATTGATACTCCCGGGGTAAGTTTTGAGAATCATCAGGGGAATTATGAGAATCGAGTAAGGTATCCAGTGAGACACCAAAGATTTTTGTGATCGTTAACAGCGTTTTCTGTTTGGGAAAACGCTCCCCCCGTTCATAGTTGGCAATGGTTACCTGACTGACATTCAACATTTTTCCCAGATCTGCCTGAGTCAATTTCAGTGAAGTCCGGTAGTTTTTTAGTTTTTCGCCCAATGTATCAATAGCCATTTCTTTATTATAACAAAAAGAAATGAATCATGATATATATTTAAATTTAAAAACTTTGAGAATCATCTTGGCAACAGTATTTCCAAATCCCTCCAAAGAAAAAACATTGAAAACTGAAAAGGGATTGTCATTTAATTGATAGGTCCATGTCGATGAAGGACCTTTGGGAAATTCAATTGGGCTGTTTCCACTGAGTTTCCCGATATTAAAAGATTCGAGTTCATTCTGAATGTTGCAGTAGACCTGGTTAATTCCCGAGTCAAAGAGTTCCACCATTTCATTTATAAATACATGGAGAGGATTCTTGTTTCCATAGCGCACAAGATGTATAGCTTCTTTTTTTTCTGCAGCCCATGAAAGCTGATCGGACCAGAATAGATCAACTTCTTTCAGTAATAAATGGTAAATATATAGCTCCATTTCGTTTTTATCTGAATCATTGTGAACCTTCTGTAGAGAATTATCTATCAGGCTGATAAGTTCCTGAGGCAGGTATTCCACATATTCAGGCTTGTTTTTACCGGTTTTCAGAAATTTCAGATGAATCAGGATCTCTTCACGTAATGAAAACAGTTGTTTTCGCTGACGTTCAATCAATTCAGAATATCTCGCTAAATTTCGTCTCATCGAGCTATGGTGAGATTCAATAATTCTCTGTGCTCTGCCGATTTCCCGGCTCATTCTGATTCCCGCTTTTTTATCACCTGATTTGCTGTTCGATAGATTATCTTTTAAATACTCAATCATTCCATATTTTCTGATAAGATCATCTTCGAGGCTTACAAAAAAACGGCAGAGTCCATGATCACCTTGTCGGGCTGCACGGCCCATTAATTGATTATCCACCCGTTTACAATCAAAACGGGTTGTTCCGATTATGTATAATCCACCTAACTGGTTTATTTCCTCATAGAGATGCCCTTCTTCTCCACCGAGTTTGATATCGGTCCCCCGGCCGGCCATATTCGTAGATATCGTTACCGCACCCCATGTTCCGGCCTGTCTTATTATCTGTGCTTCTTTTTCATCATTTTTAGCATTTAAGATTTGACAGGCTATTCCCATAAGAGAGAGTCTTTCCCCTAATATCTCCGATTCGAGAATGGATGCTGTTCCAATTAGTATAGGCTGACCTGTCTCATGTATTTGCTGAATATCTTGTACTATGGAATCAATTTTCTCTTTATGACTAGAAAATATGCTATCGGGAAGTTCTATAAGCCGGCTCTTGTTATGTGGTGGTATAAGTATTGTCTGCAGCTTATAGGTCTTGTAAAATTCATCTGCTGCCAGTGCTGCCGTGGCAGTCATTCCCGATTTTGTTTTATAGAGATTTATCAGGCCGTGCACAGTTATTGTACTGTAAATCCGCCCTTCAGGTTGTATGCTGATCCCTTCCTTAGCTTCTAAAGCACTCTGAATGCCATCTGGCCATTTTCTTCCATCGGCTATTCTTCCGGTAATCTCATCGACATATACAATAGTTTCATCCCGGACAATATAGTGAACATCGCGATGTAGCTGATGTTCCGCATGAAGTGCTACATGAACTGCCGCGTACCAGTTGGCAGATCCGGGATCCTGAATAGCACCGCAATTTAATAGATTCTTAACTTTCCTCTGCCCTTCGAGGGTTAAATTGCAACTTCTCTGAGCTTTGTCCGTTGTATAATCATTAAGAACCTGCAGTTCCGGGAGAATCTCTCTGATTTTATATGGATCGGGACGGAAGTCATCATTTGCTCCGGCTATTACCAGAGGGATTCGCGCTTCATCGATCATAATGAAATCAGCCTCATCAACCAGACAGAAATGGAAAGGATTCTGCATCCGCCTGTCAATTTCCCAGGTCAGTTTATCGTGAAGGAAATCAAATCCTGCCTGTCTGACAGTCAGATAACATATATTTGAACTATATGCCTCTTTCCGGTTTTCCTCATTCATAGACTCGCCGACGGAAGCAACGGTCAAACCAAGAGCATTGTATACAGGAGCCATCCACGAAGCATCTCGATGAGCCAGATACTCATTTGCAGTAAGAATGTGAACATTATCACCGCATAAGGCTCTATATGAAGCAGCAAAAACTGCGGCAAGAGTTTTCCCTTCACCAGTATTCATCTGCACAATAGAACCTTCGCTTAAAGCTATTCCACATACAATTTGTTCGATAAAAGGAATCTGCTTGAGAGTTCTTCTGCAGGCTTCACTGATCAATGGAAATAAAGCAGTAATAATAGTATCCCTATGAGTACCATTTTTTATAAGAACCCGGATATCATCAATTTTATCTTTTAGATTTATGTCTTTTAAATGTGACAATGAGTGATCGCCCATCTTTGAGAGTAAACTATTGTATCTTTTAAGATTCGTTATCAGGGGAACTCCGTTACTCCGCTGAAAAAGGTAATGAATATTATCTCTGATCGATAGATGATTTTTTACACTGGTATTTTCCACAAGAGTCTCCCGTTTCTAAAAGTATATTGAAGAAAATACAGACAGGTCGGCTTAAAGGCAAATATAAATTTCCTAGTTACAAAGTTCACTAAACAGGTTATGTTATAGCGAATAGCAATTTATATGGGAGATTTATACTTTTTTGAGAATAAAAATTCTGATTATACTGTTAATAACTTGTTTTTCTTTAACCGGATGCACTCAAATAGAAGATGCCCACCGGCAATCACCAAAAGCTGAACAAGGCATTCTGGACTTGAGCCAATGGGATTTTGAAACTGATGGTTCTATTAATCTGGAAGGTGAGTGGTCCTTTGTCTGGCAGAAATTGCTTCAACCTGATCAAATTAAATCTCAAAAAAATATGCAGTATGTAACAGTTCCCGATGTATGGACTGATTATGATATCGAGGGGATTACAATTACTCCCCAGGGGTATGCCACATATTACCTTACATTGACCAATATAGATATCAGTCATGTCTATGGAATATATATCGATGGTGAGGGCAGTGCATACTCTCTGTGGGTCAATGGCCGTTTACTTGCTCAGAACGGGAAGGTCGCCATGAGCGATGAGTTGATGGAACCTGAGAAAAAACCATATAATGTTTACTTTCAACCAAATAAAAATACTGTGGAATTTGTAATTCAAATTTCGAATTTTCATCACCGGAAAGCAGGATTTCGGAATAATCTTTTCCTGGGATTAGCTGAGCCTATAAACCAATTTCAATTGCAGAATTGGTTTGTTGATGCATTTTCAGTTGGTATTTTATTCATATTAGGGTTATATCATCTAATCATTTTTGTTTTTAGGTCAAAAAATAAAGCTCCACTGTATTTTGCTCTCATATGCTGGATTTTAGCTATTCGGACAGGTGTAACAAATGAAAATACACTGCTTGTTCACATTTCGATAATCAGCTGGACATCGGCATTTTATATAGAATATCTGACTTTCTTCTTTTTGCCCTTATTTTTCTCAAAGTTTATAAAGAGTTTGTACCCCGAAGATATTCATCGCTGGTTTATTTATTCCGTTTTCGGTTCCGGCCTGGGGTTCTCCCTGTATTTGTTATTCTCAGATACACTGAGAGCCAGTTATCTGCCAAACTATTACCAGATTGTTCTTCTCTTTGAGATGTTTTATTATTTTTATTTCCTGGGACGAATTATTTACAAAAGAAGAGAAGGATCTTTTTATATTCTATTGGCATCATTGGTTTTATTTACGACTACTGTGATTGAAATGTTGTATTTTCAGAATATTTTACCTTTTGGTCGAATCAGTTCATATGGATTTATAGCCTATATATTTGTTCAGGCGATTTTACTATCATCGCGCTTTGCCAAATCATTTTATAAAGTAGAGGCATTATCATCTGAACTTGAAGGGATGAATATTCATCTTCAGCAAAGTGAACGCAAATACAGAAATATCTTTGAAGATTCTAAAGATATCATCTTCATTGCACGAATGAATGGGCAAATAGAAGATGTTAATCCAGCATGTAAAGATGTTCTCGGTTATACAATGATTGAACTCCAGAATTTGAATGTTCTGGATCTTATATTAAAGCCGGAAATCAGATCTGAATTCCAAAAGGTTGTAAGTGAAAATGGATCAGTAAAAAATTATAATGCTGAACTTCAACGAAAAGACGGAAAAATAATAGATACTCTGATAACGGTGTCACCTCAAAAGAAAGAAGATACTATGGATACAGGTTTTCAGGGCAGTATCCGGGATATTTCAGCTGTAAATGAAGCTGAAAAAGAACGAAAACGAGCATCGGAATTGGAGCAGATATCAATTACCGACCCGCTTACGAAAATCAATAATCGCCTGATTTTCTATAAGGTGGCTGAAAAAGAGATTGAACGTTCTAAAAGGAGCGGTTCTCAATTGTCCTTGATCATGTTCGATGTTGATCTCTTTAAAAATGTTAATGATACATATGGCCATCTCATCGGAGATGAGGTTTTAGTCAATTTGGCCAGAATCTGTCAGCAGAATATAAGGTCAATGGACTTGTTCGCACGTTATGGCGGGGAAGAGTTTGTTATTCTTATGCCAGATGCAGAAGGGGCCTCCGTGTTGGAGACTGCAGAAAGGTTGCGGAATATTGTTGCCGATACAACAATGGCAAAATCCGGACAAAAAGATATATCTATCACCATCAGTCTTGGAATCGTTAATTTTAAACAGGATAGTTGTGATAATATCAACGATTTACTGAATCTTGCAGATAAAGCATTATATCAATCCAAGGAGAGTGGACGGAACCGGGTAACTGTCTGGGAATAAATTGTTCCTATTTTGATGTCTCTAATTCACTTTCCAATTCTGAATAAAAGTCTTTTAACCATGAAAGACCGGAATCATGGGCCATAATGCCATAATCAAGAGTTTTAAATTGGTATTTTGCAATGCTCAATTGATCATCACTCAATTGTAATGCTGATAAACTACCTCTAAAGGATTTCATTTCATCAGTGACTATTGTCGCTGTTTTCAATAAACCATGAATAATGCTCATCTTATCTTCTATTGATTCTATCAATCCTAAAAAATATATTTTCGATAACATGGTAACTTCTAATTTACCGGGACTGATTTCATTTTGCATCATCCACGATAAAAAGGCTGCTTTCCCAAGATCACTAATCCGGTATATTTTTTTATTTCTTCCATTATCTATGGTTTGAGAAAAGTTAATCAAATCTGTTTTCAGTAATTTTTTTGTGGCATTCTGCAGACTGCCATAACTGGCGGAATATATGAGAGAAAGACTTTCTTTGAAATTGGAATTCATCTCATATATAGTCATATCCTTAAATAATAATAAACCTAGAATAATGTATTCCATGAACTTTCCCCCCCCCATATATTGCTTAACGTAATATATCTGATAGGAATATTCAAGGTTGACTGATTTTTAAATAGATATTACTATTAGTAATATCCCTAACAGGTGTATTGGTTGAAAAATTAGAAAAAGAGAGAAGAGATGAATATATTCAAGATTATTTTAATGATTATCGGATTAATTATTGTCGTGGGAAGTGGATTTATCTGGTTAAATTCCAGACCCCTGAGCAAAGTACAGGTCAGTGCTGAGATTCATAAACTCCTGCTTAAAGAAGTTGAAAAAAAAGAAACAGTTACTCAGGGTTTGATGTTGATTGAGTCAGGCGAAAACAACTTTAGAGCGTCCTTTGCCTCTGGTGATATTGAGCAGCCTTTTCATGTCGCTAGTATTGGAAAAGCTTTCACAGCTACCTTAATAGGATTATTGGTAGATGAGGGAAAACTGAATTTTAATGATCTGATTATCGATTATCTCGATTCGGATTTATTGTTGAACCTTTTTGAATACGATGGAGTAGATTATAGAGAATTAGTTACGATCTCCCATTTGTTATCTCATACCAGCGGTATCGCTGATTATTTTGAAGATACAGCTAAGGGATCAATGTCAATGACTGAATTAGTGCTGTCTGAAACAGACCACTTCTGGACACCTGACGAACTTGTCAATTTTTCCGGAAAGTACCAGTCAAGCGTAGGAATCCCGGGGGAAACTTATCATTATTCAGATACAGGTTACATTCTACTGGGATTAATTATAGAGAGAGTTACCGGCAATGCATTCCACGAAGAGTTGCATGAAAAGATTTTCGACCCGTTGGATATGGATGATAGTTATCTGGCTTTTTACTCAGATCCTAAAAATGGAAAGAGCCCTATTGCAGATATCTGGTTTAATGGAATTGAAATCAGCGAATATAAATCACTTAGCATTGACTGGGCTGGCGGTGGGATTATTTCAACATTAGATGATCTGGCAATTTTTGTCCGGGAATTGAACTCACATACACTTGTCTCAGAAGATGTGTTAAATGAAATGTATAAATTTGACAATAAGTTTACTACTGGAATTTATTACGGACTCGGGTTTATGGAGTATCATTTTACAGACTATTTCCCGACATTGTCATTTTTACCTGTTTTAAGAGGACATATGGGAGTTTTGGGAACACAGATGTTGTATGAAGCTGAATCAGATACAGTTTTTATTTGTAGTTTTGGTTCTACAGATTATGCTTCAGATAGTGTGAAAACTATGATCAAAGCTTTGAGCTATACATACAGAATCAAAAAATGATTTCAATCCCATCCAAATAACTCGGAAAGATACGTTGCAACTCCATCATCATCACAGAGGGGAGCGGTTCTTTCCGGTGGAAATAACTTTCGCAGTTCCGGTAAGGCATTTTCCATGATTACACCCCATCGGGCGGCCCCGAGCATTGGCAGATCATTGAAGCCATCTCCTATGGCCATTGCCTGATCAACTGTCCCGCCGAGAAGGTTCATCACTTCCTCAACAGCTTTGCCTTTGTCTATCCCGCTGGGAACAATCTCCAGGAAACAGGGATCAGAGAAAAAAGCATTAATCTGATTGTTGTATGAACAGAGAATAAAATCCTGGACAGGCACAAGTTTCCCATGGTCTGCGATAATCAGGCATTTTGTCAGATTCAGTTTTTCCAGTTCATCAAAGTTGACAACTTCTCCTGAAAGTTTGATTCTGTTGTAATATTCCCGGGATTCAGCTCTCTCTTTTTCGTAGATGAGTTTACCTTTGCGGTATGCCAGAATATGATAATCGAGATCACGGGCTTTTTGTATTATCTTTCTGGCGGTCTCATCGGGTATTGTGTGGTGGGTCATTACAGATCCATCTTTGCCATCTACTATCATGGCGCCGTTATAGCAGATAACCGGGCTGTGTATACCCAGCTTCTCTTTTACAGGCAGAAGAGCTTCATAGCTCCGCCCTGTGGCAATTACCGGAGCCACACCTTCTCTTTCCAGTCTCTGAACAGCATCAATGACAGGCTGCGAAATGGTGTGGTCCGATTTGACCAGCGTTCCGTCTATATCAAAAAAACAGGCTCGAATATTTTTCATGTTTCTATACTATTATGCCATCAAAAAATTATCTACATCTTCTTAATTAAACTTTTGTATGCCCATTTTCCTGTTTCAACGAGGAACTCAATTGCAGATATCACTAGAATCAAAGTGAATATTCCCTGAAATCCCAGTAGTGGTGATATTGTCGATTCAGGATTCTTCACAAAAAGATTACTATCTGTAACCATAAAGATAAGGATGATCATTGAGCACAGGTTCAATATCGCATTATAAACTTTCAGTGCCATAGTCTTTACAGCAAACTTTAATATCAGAATGTGATACACCAGTTCTGCTATCCAGACTACAGTCATCAGTATAGCGTAAAGGGCAAAGTGTTCCAGATTGACCTTACTCGCCAGCAGTATCCCGCTTTTCTCGAAAGAAGTTTCTGCAAAATTGATTAGCTGGGGAAAGAAATTGATTATGACAATGAATATCATAATGAAGAATATACTGACAAAGCTTTCAATTTTTGATTCCACTTCCTGCCCTAGCGGTATACTCTTGAGTTCTTTAGGAGTCCAATCATCTTCCAAATCTACTTTGCTCTCTTTCACGAATCGGGTGATTATTATGAAAATTATAGTTACTACGGCAATTCCGCTCAGTGAAGCATTGTAGATATTCATCACCATATTTCCCAATTCTCTGACTATGGCCATTCCCGCAAGATTGTCTGCAAAGAGTTGAACCATAAAAACTGTAAAAAATGCAACGGACATGGCGAATATCAATATCTTGAATATCAGAAAATAGAGATCTGTAAAACCGGAACCGATTACCAGTCTGTCTCCGCTATACTTCCGGGCAACTTTTCCCGGGGCACCGAATACTTTGATTGCCTCATTGAGCTGATCTTCAGTAGGATTTTCTCCATATTTTGCATCTATATCATCAAGCAAAAGGGATTTTAACTCCTTTTTAACATCTTCTCTTCCCCGCATGGGTAATTTCTGTCCTATAGCATAAATATACTGATCTATAATTTTCATTTTGATTCCTCCTTGGAAATCATTTCTTTTATTACATTATTCATTTTTGACCACTCCACTTTAAGAGCTTCGAGGATCTCTTCACCATCTGTACTTATTTTGTAATATTTCCTCGGCCTCGATTCACTGGTATCCCAGGAACTTTCCAGCAACTCCTGTTTTTCCAATCTGCGAAGAAGAGGGTAGAGTGTGTTTTGCTCTATCTCTACACCGCAATCGTGTAGCTTGTGAACTAATGAATATCCATAAGAGGCTTCTCTGCTGCTGAGCAGAACGGATAAAACCAATGTGCCTCTTTTTAATTCCTGTAGTAAGTTTTCCATGATTTTCTCTTTATCACCCATAACTTACCTCCTATATACAATATAATGTGTGATACACACTATAGTCAAGTATAAAATATACAAAATGAAATAGTAATGTTTATTGTAACTTATTGGTAATAGAAAAAGATATTGTTTTTGCATAATAACGTTGTAAATATATAATATTATGAGTAATGTTTATATATGATGTTGTATTTATAGGAGAAGGAAATGGTTTTAGAATTATCGAAAAAAATGCGCAGATTACTCATAATTTGCAATTATTTCTCACTCTTCATCATGGAAATCCTATTTTACTTTGTATTATTCAATGATGATCTGCCCTTTATAGTAGATTTTATTGGAATATTTATGCTGATAATTACGTGTTTAACCTTTATTTTTGTCTATATCAAAACCGGGATATGGACGTTGACTCATAGCAAAACAGAGAAACTCGATGAAAGACAGATTGAACTGACTCACAAAGCTCTCACCAAGTCTTACGCATTGTTTGCTGTTCTCTGTTTATCTATTATGTTGATCCATGCCACTTTATACCGATTACTTCCGGAAAATGTTTTTATCATCACAGTTCCCCTTGTAGTAGGGCTTATCTACTTTTCTCATATTTTACCTGCATCAATAATTGCCTGGGGAGATGAGAAATTTTGAAAGGACGAAAATTATACAACCGAATCGCTGTTCTGCGCCGGGAGAGAAATCTCTCCAGAAAGATGCTCGCTGAAAAAATAGGAGTGAATTTTCAGACTGTTGGTTACCTGGAAAGGGAAGAGTATAATCCCAGCCTGGATCTGGCTTTCCGTATTAGTGAATATTTTGATCTTCCCATAGATATGATTTTCTCAACTCAGCCTATGGTGATGATGAGCCTTGAACTATTGAAAAGAAGTGAAAATTAAATAACTGCCTGTGCTACAATCTTTTCCCACTCCCTATTGTCACTGGGGAGAAACTTCAGAAGAAATCCTCCCTGATGACAGAACAGCACATTCTCCGGTGATGTTTTAGCAAAATTGATGAGATTGTGCCCGAAATCTGTTCTGTAGAGTGTCCTTGCATCGGGATTCTTATCATCAAAAGAGAAGGTTACCGAGATATCATTCTCTTTTACAACAGAGCCGATTTCAGATCTCAAGGGAGAAACCAGTTCAGAAGGAGGCTTTTTAAGATATCTGAGTACTTTTACATCATTTATTGTCACTATTTCCATATTTCCCGGTTCTTTTCTCCACAGGGCTGCGACTTTTTTAGCCTGTTCAAAGTTGATTTTGTCTTCGAGACCAGCCATAAGAAGGTGTACCACCATAAGGGGATTTTCTTCAAAAGACCTGAGCAGGATGTTGTGACTGAAAGAAAAATAATCCCGGCTCTCGCTTACCAGATGGAAGTCGTCGAGGCTCATCGCCCCTTTTGTATCAATTTTCGAAACGAGTTTTACATATTCATGAAGCTCTGTATCGAATAAGTGTTTGAAGTACTCATTGAATATCAATAAAGCAGCACAATCGAGATCTCTATCCTGATGATGGTCGAAGAGGCGCCTTTCCCTATCGAAAACCATACCGCAATCGACAATATACGTCTTGTCGGGGATGTTTCCGCTTTCCACCAGGTCTGAAGCCTCCCGCGAATCCATTCTGATAATATTTTCCGGCTCTGATCCAATATATAGAGCTAATAGAGCAATCCCGAGAAGCTCATCCATATGAGACTTCCCATCGTGGGTAATTATTGTATATGACATTACATCTCCAAAAAGAAACTGAATATTCTGTCATCCATACCGGGCAGGAATTCATGGCCGTAATCGTGATAGATCACGTTCTGTTTCTCTGATTCAATCCGGTTATAGACGGCGAACTGGGTGGAAGGTGGGCAGATATTATCCATAAGAGTAATAGCCATCATCACCTTGCCTTTTATCCTGTTTGCCAGATTCTTCACATCAATATAACCCAGAGTATGGAAAATATCATATTCTCTTTCGTGAAGGGGATCATACTTGCGGAAATAGGTGCGCAATTCCTTGTAGGCGTCGAGGTCGAGATCCATATCCCAGACTCTTTTATAATCGCTTAAAAATGGAAAAACGGGAGCTGCATATTTTATACGCGGTTCCAGTGCTGCACAGGCAAGAGTTAAACCTCCACCTTGAGAACCACCGGTTGCTCCTATCCTCTCTTCATCAACTTCGGGGAGATTCAATACAATTCTGCTCAATTGAACAGTATCCAGAAAAAGGGAGCGGTACATCAGTTTCTCTTTTCCATCTTCCAGGCCGCGGATCAGATGTCCTTCCAGAGTGGGACCGGCGACATCGATTTTATCTCTTGATTTTCCGCCCTGTCCCCGACAATCCATTGATGCAATGGAGAAACCGGCAGCTACATATTTGAGTTTTCCCGACCAATCTCCACTGTCTCCGTGATAGCCGTGAAATTCCACGATGGCGGGATTTTTACCTTTACTTTCTTTAGGGCGCAGATATTTTGCATAGATCCGAACACCGTTGACTCCGGTAAAGTAAAGATCAAAACACTCAGCATACGGGGCCTGGAATTCTGATAGAGACATATTGACATTCCATGGAAATGTATCGAGCTCGTCTAAGGCTTTTTTCCAATATTCATCTATATCATCAGGACAGGGATTTGTCCCTTTATATTTTTGCAATTCTTTTAATGGTAAATCCAATACAGCCAAAACTAACCTCTTTAAGAAAATGTATCTGCAATAAGTGTATATGGAATGTTGAAGGATAAAAAGAAAAATAATCCCTATCTAGTAAACGGGAATATATGGTCTGGTTTTCTGGATGTGTATATGTTGATTATCTATTCATGAGATATATAATTATCAATAGTTATAAATGAGAGGAGAGATAGTATGAAACGGAAAATAATTATTTTGCAATTGCTATTCTGCTTTCTATCAATTACTTATAGTTTTACATTCTACAAAGGTAATATTTATCCAACGGGTAACCATGATATAAATCCTTATTTCCAAATAAATTTATTTGAAAGTAAATATAAATCATTAAAATATGAAAGAACGTCAGAATCAACTAGTGTGATCTATTATAATGATAAAAAAGAGTTAACAGAAATTAAGCGAATTCCAGATGGTGTGACTTTCTATATAGAGAATAAATTGCTAATGAAAGAGTCCTATTCATCTGGTAATTATGAGAATATTTTTACTTATGATGATAAAGGGATAATACAACAAATGGATGGATATACATCGCATATTCAAAAGCATTATAAATTTGATGATTTGGGAAATTTCACAAACTACTATACAGCCCACAATTTCACCAAAAAAGTAATAAATGATACTATTTATTACTATGAATATGATAGTAATAGTAGAATTATTAAAAAGTATCGAGAAGAAGATGGAATTGTTACAAATTTTCTATTATTCGAATATATTGATGATGAACATTATACAGTAACTAATACTTTACCTGATGGCTCAAAAGGAGAAATAATTGAAATCAGTTATGAAGAATGGTAACTGAAAGGCTTTTTTAAAATCTTCAAAAATATAACATTTTAATTTACTGACAAAGAGGTTATAGGTCAATGATAAGAAATCTGGCTGTAGTTGCGTTCCTGATAGTTATTAGCAGTTGTCATACTCTTGATAAGGTTGAAATATATGATCATCCAAATAATCAACTGAATGCTGGTGGTGACACATCTCTTTCAGAAAATGAGCAAACAATTAGAACTAAGCATTCAGTAAAAGTTGTAAAAGTAGTTGATGATTTTGTATTTACAGAACAGACTGATAGCAAACACAAGCCAATTGAATTAATTACTACGACATATGAAGTAGAAAATGAACTTACTTGTATTTTTAACTATAAAGGTGAAAAAAAAATATTTTTTAATAAAATTACTATTTTAGGCTCTAGTGATAAATCTATTATTATTAATATAGAAGATAGAAATAATGTGAAGAGATTAGCAAATGAAATGATTTTAGAATGGTGTGAATACAAATTAGATGAAAAAGAAAAAGAAAGGTTCATCGAAATAATAGAAAGCTCTGAATATCTTGATATTAGATTTGCTGGTGATAATTTTGGTGGTAGAAGAATGAAGTTTGATTTTCATATGAATAGTGAAGATATTATATCATTGAAGGAGATGGTTTACAAAAATACACAGTTAGTCAGAGAATAAATAGCTACTAAGTCACAACAAGAACAGTCTTTTTAATATGTTTACCGTAAGAGCATTTCGGACAATTTAGAAATTGTAGAATGTAGATATTTGAGTGGGAGAATGTGTTCTAATGGTCTAAAAAAGATGTTTAGACCATTAGATATTAGGAGGATTAAGAAAAATGCTATTTCAAGGCTTTCATGACTTTGGGAACCGTATCCTTCGGGCTGACTTTGTACCAGCTTTCAATTATTTTTCCCTCTTCATCTATAAGAAATGATGATCTTATTATACCCATATATGTTTTGCCGTAGAGTTTCTTTTCTCCCCAGACTCCAAAGCCCTCAGCTACTGTTTTTTCCTCATCGCAGAGAAGTGGAAACTGCAGATTAAATTTATCTGCAAACTTTTTCTGCTTGTCCGGGGAATCCGGGCTGATCCCCAAAACCTTAACTTTTAATTCTGCAAAATCGGGGAGGGAAGTCTGAACATTGCATGATTGTGTAGTACATCCCGGCGTATTTGCTTTCGGATAAAAATATACAAATAGTTTTTCACCTTTGAAATCATTCAAAGAGACAATATTATCATCCTGATCTTTAAGTTCGAATACCGGAGCGGCATCATTTTTTTCCAGTTTGCTCATAAATTCTCCTTCTTACTTACTTCTTAAACTCATATATGAACCGCAGCATTTGGGAACTTCTTCCTCTTTACCGCATAAATCGCAAAAAAAAGTGTATCTATCGAGTTCCATCTCTTTAGTACAGCATATGGGAGAGTCTTTTGTATTACCGCACTCTGTGCAGTATAATTCTTTTGTACTGTAATTATTCATATAGTAATAGTTACTAATATTAACTTTGTTTGTCAATAATAATTTACTTAGTTGTCTAATCTAATAATCTTTTTTCACCTTTAAGAGCTCTGATACCACTAACATCCTGGCTGACTTCAATGACTCCTTTGTAATCACCGCTTTCATTGTACAGAGGGAAGTATCGTATATGGATAAATTTTCCGTGCATTTCAAGCCAGAATTCAGCAGAAGTTTCGCTTTTATTTTTAAAGCTGGTTACAATGTCTTCGACAACATGTACGCTTTTCGGGGGATGGCAGTTCTGTACAGTTCTTCCGATAATACCCGGTGATCTGGGGAAAATCCTCTCTTTTCCATTGGAGTAATACTGAACACGGTCATTCTCATCAACAAAAGAGATATCCAGGGGCAGGTTTTTGAGCATTAAATCAATCTGTTCAGCATTCAAACCTCCAGTACTGAGAGGGATTGCAGAGTCTGATGAGTCAGGGGGTTGGAATTCCGGAATGGTTATTTCCTTTGGAGCCACGACTGTGGGATCCCATATATTTCCCGGAGTTATCCAGGAATAGCCTATTTCCGATTCGCCTTTGCGGATTTCAATCCACGATTTTTCAGTCAGTTTTCTAAGAGCCGTAGGAAACAGAATCTTCTCTTCCAGAAAAATCATGTTTTTAATAGACTTTTTAAGTTCACCGGATTTCTTTTTCAAAACGTCATAATCAGCACCATCAATCGCTGTCTGAATCTCTCTGAAGAGCAGACGCACTTCGTCGTGTTTACCCCACATCACTTTAGACGGACCTGTAAAACTGACATTTTCAAGAAATGGAAATAATTGATTTTCCTTTCTCTGGTAATGAATCTCGATCTCTTTTAACTTTCTGAAGCTGAGGTTAAGTTGAGTTAAATCACGACTCTTAATTTTTTTTAAAACATCGTTGAGAATTTTTTTCGCTTCTCTATTCTCTAATTTATATGTGTGAACCGGATGTCCGGCAATTGTCCTGGTTTTTTTCTGTTTGTTGAGAGTCTCCTGAAAGACAGCCGCATGTATATCGCATAACTGTTGAATCTCTTCTACAGGTGTTCCTTCCTCAATTAGGCCTTGTTCCATTTCTGCAATTTCTTCAGGACTGACTGAACTGAGCAGCTTTTTGAATTTCTTTCTGATCAAGTTCAAATCACTTCCCTCATTCAGGCCTTTAAGAACTTCCTTGATCTGCTCTTTCTTTTTATCATATATTATTTCACTCATTAGAAACTCCTCTATCTTACATTCTAGTCTACTATAAGCACAAAAAAGCTAATGATCTGTAACATTTGTTACGGTTTACAAAATTAGTGTAAACTAATAACATGTAAAAAATCACATCAAGCACTTGTAACCTGAGCTCACAATTATTAGCTTAGAAGATAACGGGAGAAAAGTATGACAACAGATAATTGTATTCTAGTAATATTCGGAGCCTCAGGTGATCTGACAAAAAGAAAACTGATACCGGCGATGTTTGATTTAAAACTCGGTGATCAGCTGCCGGAAAAATATTTGATACTCGGAGTGGGAAGAAGTTCATATAATGATGAATCCTTCCGGGAGAAGATGTCTGTAGAGATAGATGACAATGAAAAATCTGCCGATTTCCTCAATCATGTTTTTTATCAGCAAGTCGATACTTCATCTGTAGATGATTATAAAAATCTTGATGCTAGATTGAGAGAACTGGACGGGCAATATGCCGTTGGTGGTAATTATATCTTTTATCTGGCTACTCCTCCGAGATTATATTCTGTTATTCCCGCCTATCTCAGTCATTACGGATTGAATAAAGAAGATGATGGCTGGAGACGTCTCATTGTGGAAAAACCTTTCGGAGTGGATCTCGAGTCTGCAAGAACTCTCAATAGAGAAATACTCTCTTACTTCAATGAAAACCAGCTCTACCGAATTGATCATTACCTCGGAAAGGAAACTGTTCAGAATATACTGGTCACCCGTTTCGGCAACGGTATCTTCGAACCGCTGTGGAACAGAAATTTTATCGATCATGTGGAAATAACAGCAGCCGAAAGCATAGGAGTTGAGAAAAGGGGAGGTTATTACGATAGTTCCGGTGCTCTCCGCGATATGGTTCAGAATCATCTTCTGCAGTTGACCGGGCTCGTAGCCATGGAACCTCCGGCATCATTTGAGTCCAATGCGATTAGGAATGAAACACTGAAAGTTTTTCAGTCCCTGAAACCATTTGATAAGGAAAACCTGGATAAACATTATATAAAAGGTCAGTATATTTCTTCCAGGATCAGAGGTGAAACAGTACCCGGTTATAGAGAAGAAGAGGGGGTAAATCCCGAATCCAGAACGGAAACCTATGCGGCCATAAAATTCTTTATTGATAACTGGCGATGGGGTGGAGTTCCTTTTTATATAAGATCGGGAAAAAGACTTCCTACGAGAGTCTCAGAAATTGTCATCCATTTTAAAGCAACACCTCACCGCCTCTTCAAAAAGGCTTATGGAACTATGGATAACTTTAATAAACTGGTTATTCGGATACAGCCCGACGAGGGGTTGCTGATGAAGTTCGGAATGAAAATGCCCGGCGCGGGCTTTGAGGTGAAAGAAGCTAATATGAGTTTTCGTTATTCCGAACTATCAAGTGAACAACTCTCTTCTGCTTATGAACGTCTGCTCCTTGACTGTATCCACGGTGACTCCACACTCTATGCAAGAGGAGATGCCGTAGAAGCCTGCTGGGAGTTTATTCAGCCTTTAATTGATCAGGAGTCATCTGAACACCCACCTAAGATATATGGTTATCCTGCAGGTAGCTGGGGACCGGAAAATGCTGATGATATGATTGAAGGAGAAGATATCCATTGGCGCTATCCCTGTAAAAATCTGACCAATGACGGGTCTTTCTGTGAGTTGTAGATTATGATAAAAAGAATATTAGACACTAAAAAACAAACGGCGGCAGCTCTTGCTGAAGAGATATTCCAGAAAATAAATGAGTGCGATGATTCTGTAAACATTGCCCTATCCGGCGGATCAACTCCGGCAATACTCTTCTCTATTGTGGCGGAAGATTATGGTGATAAAATCAATTGGAGAAAAGTTCGTATTTTCTGGGTCGATGAACGTTCAGTTCCCCCGGAAGATGATCAGAGCAATTATAAAATGACAGCCCGTACTTTATTAAGTCAAATTGATATTCCCGAATCAAATGTGTATCGGATTCACGGAGAAAATGATGCCAGTAAAGAAGCTGTGCGATATTCAGAAGTCATTGAACAGTCTGTTCCCATGGAAAAGAATCTTCCCCGATTTGATATCATTCTTCTCGGAATGGGAGATGATGGCCATACGGCATCGATTTTCCCCGATCAGATGAGTCTTCTTAAATCTGACAAAATCTGCGAGAGAGCTATTCATCCTCAAAATGGTCAGGAAAGAGTTACTATGACCGGTTCTGTAATCAATAATGGCAAGAATATTTATTTTCTCATCTGTGGTGAGAGTAAGGTGGAAATTCTTGTAAAAATCAGGGATAAGGATCCTCTGTATCCCGCATCTTATATCAGAAGTGATGCCATTTTTTTCTTGGACAAATCCGCTTCGGGGAAATTGACATAAAAAAACTCCCCCGGCCACAGGGGAGTTTCACAATCTGATTAGACTTTAAAAAGATTCGAAATCATCATCAAATATTTTATTTGTAGAATCCTCACTCAACTGTTCATCCACTTTCTGGTCCGGAGAGAGGGTTATCCCAGTTTCACTTTTTACAGTATTTGGCTTTGGTTGGATTTTTTCCCGTTTTACAGCAGTTTCAACAACTTTTTTCGGTGCTCTTACACTCACTTTGTTTGAGATTTTAAAATACTGAATGGTCTCTTTCAGCTGTTCCGCCTGAGCCGCCAGCTGTTCAGAGGTCGATGCCAGTTCTTCCGAAGATGAGGCATTGCTCTGAATGATTTTATCCAGCTGATGGATGGCGCTTGTTATCTGGTCGACACCGGCCTGCTGTTCATTACTTGCAGCGCTTATCTCTTCTACCAGTTCAGCTGTCCTTTCAATATCCGGTACGAGTTTTGTCAGTTTTTCTCCGCTGCCTTTTGATAGGGTAACAGTATTGGAAGCCAGTTCCGTTATCTCTCCGGCAGCTCTCTGGCTCTGCTCAGCCAGTTTTCTCACTTCTGTGGCCACTACAGCAAAACCTCGTCCGTGTTCACCAGCTCTCGCCGCTTCAATTGCCGCATTGAGCGCTAAAAGGTTCGTACTTCGGGAGATCTCTTCAATAATGGTGATTTTACTGGCAATAAGACTCATCGCATCGAGGGCTTCCTTGACAGTCTTCCCGCTCTCTTTTGCATCTCTCGCTGCTTTTATCGCGATCTTTTCTGTCTGACTGGAGTTATCGGCGTTCTGACTGATATTGGAGCTCATTTCCTCCATAGAACTGGAAACCTCTTCGGCACTTGCCGCCTGTTCCGTAGCTCCGCTTGAAAGCATCTGACTGGAATCGCTGACCTGTAAACTTCCCGACGCAATATAGTTGGCTGCCGCTGTGACTTTGCCGACAATATCCTGGAGATTTTCCGTCATATTACTGAGAGATTGAGCCAGTGTCCCGATTTCATCTCTTTGATTAATAATTTTGCTGTCTATGGAAATCTGAAGATTTCCAGATGCAATTTCTCTGAGTGAATCACTAACAAGAGTCAGAGGAAAGATAAGCTTTTTCACTATATACATCATAATTATCGTGAGAATTATCAGCGAAATCAGAGACGTTACGATCAAAGCAATAATAACAGAGATAAGGCTTTCTTTGTATGATTGTGTTGGAATTGCAGTTATCAGTATCCCTTCTGCAATGACTTTGAAAGATGTATAAACTTCTATATCCTTGAATATATACGTAAAGGTCCCTGATTTCATATCCATTATTTTTCTACCGAAATCATAATCAGACATCAGTAAACCCACCCGATCAGAAATGCTGTGTTGAAGAACTTCACTTGTTTCCGGTGAAACTATATAGGCATATGCTCCTGTAGTATAACTATATGTTTCCAGGATGTTCTGTAGGCTGCTGACTTCGAGTAGATTTTGCAATTCTTTTGGTTGTACTCCTATCTGGACCAGACCGGACTGAGTTTTTAAAGGGACACCGATATATTGAAACAGGACATTATCAACTGCTCGAAATTGAGAATCCTGAGCAAGCTCAAAATTTTTATCTGTCAGCATTTTCAGAAAAGGTTTTGTCTGTTCATTTGTACTAAAATCAAAACCGAAAAAACCGGGAACTGATCCGGCAAACAGAACCCCGTCACTACCAATGACATGTATTTCATCAACTCCAACCTCCTCTGCAATTTCCTGCATAACCTCTGTTTGCAGAACATCGGGAGCTTCTTCTATTAGCTTCGATATTGCTCGGGCTATTCTCAGGAAATTATTATTCAGAGAAGATTTAAGTGATTCTTTTTGTTCCCCGGCATTTTTAATTTTTACCATTATATCATTGAGAGTTGATTCGTTGGTTACTTTCATAACATTATTCATCTCTTTGGCAATATTTGAATATCCTATGAAAGATACAATAGATACAGCCAATAACAGCATTATTATTGTAGGGATTAATATTTTAAATGAAATCTTCATTTATACACTCCAATTCGTAATTAAAAAGATTCGAAATCATCATCAAATATTTTATTTGTAAAATCCTCGCTCAACTGTTCACCCATTTTCTGGTCCGGAGAGAGGGTTATCCCAGTTTCACTTTTTACAGTATTTGGCTTTGGTTGGATTTTTTCCCGTTTTTCAGCAGTTTCAACAACTTTTTTCGGTGCTCTTGCACTCACTTTGTCTGAAATCTTAAAATATTGAATGGTCTCTTTCAGCTGTTCCGCCTGAGCTGCCAGCTGTTCAGAGGTCGATGCCAGTTCTTCCGAAGATGAGGCATTGCTCTGAATGATTTTATCCAGCTGATGGATGGCGGTGGTTATCTGGTCGACTCCTGCCTGCTGTTCATTGCTTGCAGCGCTGATCTCTTCTACCAGTTCAGCAGTCCTTTCAATATCCGGAACAAGTTTTGACAGTTTTTCTCCGCTACCTTTTGATAGGGTAACAGTATTGGAAGCCAGTTCCGTTATCTCTCCGGCAGCTCTCTGGCTCTGCTCAGCCAGTTTTCTCACTTCAGTTGCCACAACAGCAAAACCCCGTCCGTGTTCACCAGCTCTCGCCGCTTCGATAGCCGCATTGAGTGCTAAGAGGTTCGTACTTCGGGAGATCTCTTCAATAATGGTGATTTTACTGGCAATGAGACTCATCGCATCGAGGGCTTCCTTGACAGTCTTTCCGCTCTCTTTTGCATCTCTCGCTGCTTTGATGGCAATTTTTTCGGTCTGACTGGAGTTATCGGCATTCTGACTGATATTGGAGCTCATCTCCTCCATAGAGCTGGAAACCTCTTCGGCACTTGCCGCCTGTTCCGTAGCTCCGCTTGAAAGCATCTGACTGGAATCGCTGACCTGCAGACTTCCCGACGCAATATAGTTGGCCGCCGCTGTGACTTTCCCGACAATATCCTGGAGATTTTCCGTCATATTACTGAGAGATTGAGCCAATGTCCCGATTTCATCATTTCGCGATATAAGTTTGGGATTTATCTTGATGAGAAGGTCACCGGAAGCAATCGTTTTCAAATAGTCTGATGTTAGAAGAATATTTTTAATTACGCTGATATTCAATACATAAGCAATGATACCGAGACTCAGCAGTATTATAAGGCTTGATATGATTGTTACGGGCAGAACTGATCTGATAATTTTAGCTGTAATAATCTTCACTGGAAAAGATACGCTTACCATCCACGATGTTCCCGGTACGGGAGTCGCAATGGCAAAACTATCTTCTTCGGCATCGACGATAACCTGTCCCTCTACACCGGAATAGAGTACATCTTCCACTTCTTTCTGATTGGCTACACCTATTACTTTCAAAAAATCAGAAAAGTTATAAATTATGCTTTTATCAGTAGCTTTGGGATGATATATGACAGTTCCGTTAAGTGTGAAGAGACCAATAACGGCATTGTACTTTTCCCCGATTTCCGCTGCATAATTTGTAATCCCGGCTAGACCGATATCTATGGCTGATACTCCAAGAAGATTCCCATTCTCTCTAATAGGATAACTCACAGTTATTGCGGTCGGATCATCTGTTCCCTCTGCATTCATGTATGGTTCCGATACGAATAGGCCGTTTAAACTCACTGGTTCCTGGTAGTAGTTTTTTACTCTACCATCATATTGATCGGGAAGATCTATCCATTGATTGATAATCAATGCACCAGTTTGTTCACTGACGATATATGCAAGTACTACATTTTCATCAACAAAGCCGTTTATAGTTTCAAGATATTCTGCATAATCAGGATTCTGCAGAAATTCATCTTGAATATAATCTATAGTTGGAGAATTCTTGAGAATTGATTTTACAATGGGTAATGAAGATATATCAGCAGCCTTCTGCCCTAGTTGTTGTATCTCCGCATATACCCCATTGGCAACTTCATTTACCAGATAGTGTTGCTGGAGCACGATCTCTTTCTCAATAGTATTTTTCTGTATAGTATAAGTAATAGTACTGGTTATTAACAAAATGACTAATGGAATACCTATTAACATCAATAAAAATTTACCTGTAAGTTTCATGGAGCCTCCTAGAGTGATCCTATATATAAATTATAGTAAACAGTTTTTAATTTTGCGAATTTATGAATTGCTTAATTGCTTGAACAGCATTACTCAAATTGTTATGGTTGTAACAGCCTTGGAGGCATTATGGAAAAAAGTAAAGAGGCATTGAAAATCCTTATAACAGGGGAATCCAATGCAGTTAAAATATATGAAGCATCTTCAAAAAAAGCATTTGAAGATGGATATAAAAATATTGGCCTATTATTTGACGCTCTGTCAAAAGCGGAAAGAATTCATATAAAAAATCATCAGCATGCCCTTGAAGATGAATTTACCCCTGAGCTCGATGATATCGCTCCCGGTACCACTCTGGAGAATGTCCTTGCTGCGATTAAAGGGGAATCTGAGGAGGCATCTAAGATGTATCCACAATTAATAAAAAAGATAAAAAGCGAATGTAATACCGAGTACGGCAAAGTCGCCAGGTTATCAATGCTCTGGGCACAAAAAGTAGAAAAAGAGCATGCCCGTTTATTGAAAAAGGCATTAAAAGCACTTAAATCGGGAAATGATCTTGTATTGGAGAAAATATATCTTTGCCAGGTTTGCGGAAATATAATACTCGATGACCTTAAGGGCAAAGAATGTGATGTCTGTGGACATGATACCCAGTTTTTTAATCAGATAGCGGGAGAAGTTTAATGGCGACATATACAGATAAATTCCACTTGCAAGGTGGAGAACTTATTCGACAGATAACCTTTGGTATGAATGATGGAGTCGTTAGTATTTTTGCTCTTCTAGCCGGATTGGCAGGTGCCGGGCTGGAACCGAAAAATATTGTCATCACACTGTTAGCTGCAACTGTCGCCGGAGCATTGAGTATGGCAGCCGGAGAGTTCATAAGCAGTAAAAGCGAGGCTGATTATTACAACCACGAGATTGAACAGGAATCGCTTGAGATTAAACTCTGTCCGGAGATTGAAAAAGAGGAATTGAGAAAAATCTACAGGAATAAAGGATTTGAAGGGGAGCTGCTCGATCAGGTAGTTGACCATTTGACGAAAGACAAAGAAAACTGGGTCAGAGAAATGGTTATCGATGAGCTCGGTGTTACAGAGATTGAACACAGCAGCGACATAAAATCTTCATTAATCATTTTTGTCGCTTTTATTCTCGGGGCCTGTTTTCCGACACTTCCCTATATTTTTCTGATTAATGTTGATGTTGATCCCATTTTTCTTTTCAAAATGGCAACATTTGTGACCGTCGGCGGATTATTTCTCGCAGGAGCTCTAAAGAAATATGTGACAGGAGTCAACTGGTTGAAATCCGGTGTGGAAATGCTCGCAGTGGGATTCTTTGCCTTTTCTATTTCTTACATTATTGGGTTATTTATACCCTTCTAATTTATAACGTTTATAAATCAGGCGAGTTGACGATCATTCGCCGGCTCATGCTCTTTGTTCACTCCGGTGGGTGCCGGAGGGAATATTCCATTTTAGCCGAAAGAAATCTTAAGGATTGTTAATATTCGTTAATATTCTTGCTTCTAATCGTTCCTCTTATTATTCTTTACGCAACTAAAGGAGTATTTCATGTCATCAAAAACTTACAGGTGGTTAATACCTGTTGTTATCATAGTTCTGATTATCTTTATCGCAATTTCATCTTTTTCCGGAACCTATAATAAAATGGTTCAGCTCGAAGAATCTGTAAAGGCTTCATGGGGGCAGGTGGAGAATGTCTACCAGCGGAGAATGGATCTTATTCCCAATCTTGTTGAAACTGTCAAAGGTTATGCAGCTCATGAAAGTGATACTCTTTCTGCTGTTACTGAAGCCAGATCAAAAGTGGGCGGTGTGATCAATATTTCTGATGAAGTACTGAAAGATCCGGCGGCATTCCAGAGATTCCAGCAGGCTCAGGGTGAATTATCAAGCGCTGGA
>Ga0209475_10000534_pt1 | contig 73397 bp, 124 predicted proteins | sample tdDd471_FD_187128 | JGI IMG/M metagenome (GOLD analysis project Ga0209475, IMG submission 187128) | Marine sediment microbial communities from the Atlantic coast under amendment with organic carbon and nitrate - tdDd47.1 (SPAdes)... | ecosystem: Environmental > Aquatic > Marine > Coastal >... | reverse complement strand
TACACTTCGTCAGTTAGGCTTCTAAGCCGTTTTTATTATATCCAAGAGAAACTAAAGCGTCCTCAACTGTTATGGCGTTTGATCGTACGCTCATTAGATAGTTTCTGCCTTCATCTAACCGAGCAGCTATTTTGTTCAAAAACTGTATTCTATTTTTAAGGTTTTCTATTTCATTTTTTTGCCCCTCAAAACAAGAGGCGTATCCTTTGTTAGACATAGTAGCATCTACTACCATACCTTGCAACCTCATTACAAATTCCTTGTCTGGTTCGTCTTTTCTTTGATCTAAGCTTTCAAAAGCTGATGGATATTTAAAACTCATAATTTTTATATCTGTTACCCTATACACAGAGAGGTTTTAAGTTTAGTTGTTTATTGATTAATAAAAATTTCAGTTGAAAGGTTTAAAGCTATAAATGTGGCTACTTCTCCAGTCCATATACACCCACCACTATTATAGGTTGGTATATTATTAAACCTTTGTTCTATATACTCTTTTTCTTGACCGTAAGCCATAACCATTTCTACGCCTTCTTTAAACCAAGTTTGTTTAAGGCTGTATTTATCCTCAGTTACTCCAGTGTTCCACGTATAAGTTTTGCCGTTTTTAAATGCTATATCTAATGCCATAATTTTAATTCCAGCTAGCCTGTACACTGGTAGGTTTTAAGTTTAGTTATTCGTCTATGTATTGGTATGCCCCTTCTTTCAGTTCGTAATCTTCTTTTGATTCAGGGTGTAGCAAAAATGCTATTTCGTATGCTTCTAGTGAGCAGCTTTCTATGTTTTTTTGTTCTAAAACACCGTTTTTGTATTCTGTTTCTCCGCAATTAGCACCAATATCTTCATCGCTATATTGGTATAAAATATGTACGTCTTTATTTTCTATACTAATCTTTTCAATTAATTCATGCACATCACTCCAAGCGGTTTGAAACTCAAAAACATTGTCTTCTACTTTAGAGTGAGAATATGAGTTCCATTTTGTTCCCCAATTTTCATTAGCCCATGAATACCATGTTTTGTGCCCGTATAGTTTTTTGTTATGAGCATATTTTATTCCTAGCTCAAGAGCTTCTATTCTGTCTTCTATTGCCATTTTATAAAACCTTTTCATAATTTCTTCTTCGCCAAGAAATCCAAAATCTCCTGTTATTATTTCGTAGCCAGTATCTCCCATGCTTCCAGACTCTATGTTTAAAGTTTCTGGCATTGGGATTATTTTATTAAAGTCTGGGAATATAGTGTATGCTTCTTCGTATTTATACTGTATACCGTCAGGCAATCCTTTCACAGTAGATTTATCTTTAAAAGTAAATACTTTTTCTTTTTCGTCGTACCACCCTAAATGTTCCCCTTTTTCGTTTTCGCAAATAATGAGAGGGATATTATCATAGGTTTCTGATAATTTTTTAGGTACTTGAGTGCCGTATTTTTCAATAAGCTGTTTTACTTTTTCAGTCTCCCCCGAGAAAGTAAGTCTGTTTGTAATATGATTTGGCATATTTTTAAAAGTTTATTATTTGTATTATGAGATTAATTGCTGCACAGGCTATGCCTACTATAGTGGCTATACCTGCAATAAGGTCGTTTTTAGTTTTCATGTATTAATCTTTTTAGTTTAGTATTTAGTATAGCAGTTTATTGCAACGAAGGTTTTACCGCCGTCTTCTGTGTAATATTCGTTGTATGTATTCCCTTTGTGGGTAGTCATCTTTCCTGTTTCCAGCATTTCATCTGCTTTGGTTATTATTTTTTCACCAGTTGCTTTTATTTCTGCAAGTGTGTATTTACCTATCATAGCTGTATTATTTAAATGCGTGCCAAGTGTGTATTAAAACTATATCTGCTTTTACTGCTTCTCCGTCCTGTTTATAGTCAATGGTGAATTTACATTCATTTTCGTTGAAGAAATCTATTTTTATTTCAGGTAAAAATATTTCTTTGTCAGAGTCGATATTCTCACGTATCAACGCTAGTAAAAGCTTTAAAAATTCGTCTTGGTTTATTCTACCATCACCGGGCAAGACATCTTGAATAGTCCCGTTTACCTGTAGTATAGCGCATTTGTTATCAAAAAATTTAATTGTATTCATAATATTTTTATTTTAATAGGGGGCTATTTACACCCCCTTTGGGTTAGTTATCTATATAAAGTCTTCGTATTTTTCTTGAAATTCGTTTAAAGCATCGTATACGTCTAAACTCAATAGAGCAACTTTGGTTGTTGCACCTTCGCAGGCTTCGTATATTTTATATGCTGTTCTGCTGTCCTCATCATAGCCAAAATTGCTGCAAAAGTCATTAAAAGACTCGCTACCTGCTTGAGCATCAGAAAGGAAGTGATAAAATGCAGTTGTCAAGTCGCTATCGTCCATGTAATTTTTACCGCTTGTATAGTCCATGTGGCTACTATAGTAATCGAATGATATATTTATATCGTCGTGATTTACAGTAACTAAAAACTTGTTATGCTTTGTTTTGTCGTCTTCTTTGGCGTTAGGAAATTTTACCCCTGTTTGCTTTAAAACAGCAATTATATTGTAATCATTACCGCATATAGACACTTTAGCCACTTTTTTATGTTTAGTGTTGTCTTTTAATTGAGTGTAATTGTCTAGTGTTTTCATAATAAAAGTATTTAATAAAAGTTTATTTGTTGTCGTTTGACAGTACAAACATACAACAAGTTTTTATAATTGCAAGCAATATTCTAAAAATATTTACAAGTATTATTTAAAGTGCTGAAAATCAGGCTAAAAAAAATTACTTGCAAATATCTAAAATATATTATGTATATTTGTAGCAGAATAAAAATAAACTTATTATGAAAGCAATAGCACAAAGAAACTTACCCCTTGAAACAAAATATTTTTTAATTGACAAGAAATATATTCCGTTAGAAAATAGCAGCGGTTGCGGTTGTGATAATTGCGGGCGTTTAATAGCTAATATAGCCACCGTAAAAAGTGAAGAGGGTAAAATATACAACATTGGTTTTGATTGTTTAGAAACGGTTTTAATGAACAACAATATATTAGAAGGAAAGAGCGTTGAGGAGTATAAGGAAATAAAAAAAATGCTACCTAAAATTATAAGGTTTGGCAAAGAGTTAAAAGCCACCATTGAGGAGTATAATATTAACAGGCAAGAAAGGTTTAAGCTAAATGCTTTAAAATTTGAGGTTAAAGACTATGAGTTTTGGGGTACGCATTTTAAATTCCACTACTTGTTTGCGGACGGTAGAAAAGAAAACACTTATAAAAAGATAAAAGACATTAACCCTGTTTTTTGTGTTGAAACATTAAAAAACATATTACCAAGTATAAATATACAAACAACCTAAACAATTTTTATTATGAATAGAACACAGTTAGAAAAAGAAGCTATAAGGCTATACACAAAAGCTAACAAAAGCCAAAAATGGTTTAGTGAAGAGATTAACGGGTTTAAAGCTCATATAAAAGCAAAGCCAATACAGGACTTGCGACAGTCAGTTGTTAACATGAAGTGTTTAGCGGGGGAGAACATAAATTTTAATAAAGAAGTTGACAGATTAGAAAGCGAATTAGAAAAAGCGGGAATGTACGACATAAGAAATATGAAGCCTCAAAACGCATTAGATTAACGAATTTTAAAACCGTGCGTAGCACACAAAAAATAAATAGAATTATGGATGTATTAACTTTTAATCTTGGTGAAGTTCCAAACGATTTTATAAATATTGATAGTTGTGGAGTAGGTATATTTAGAGACCTGCAAAAAGCTATAAAAAAGTATAAACAAGCTAAAGCAAAGTACAATGAAGATATATATATAATATATCAGAAAAAAGGGTTTAATAGTGCAGGGGGCTTTTACATGGTATGTACACAAAAACAAAACACAAAATAAATATGGATAACGAAAAACCAAAAGGCAAACGAGGTGGCAAACAAGAAGGGGCAGGGCGACCTCGTGAAGGCGCAGAACGAGGCAAGCATACTATATATATAGAAAAAGAGTTAATGAAGCAATTAAGCAACAATTTACCCCGCAAACGAGATAAGTATATTAACGAAGTATTAAAACGAGAAGCAAAAAAGGACGGGTACTATACCCCTCCAAATAAAAATAATTAGAAAATTACTTGCATTAATCTAAAATAGTAGTATCTTTGTGTAACAATAACAAACTAAAACACTTTTATATTATGAACTCTTACTTAACAACCGTTTACACAGTAGCAATTAGCGAAATAAAAACCCTTAAATTTAGCGATAGCGATTTTATTAAACTTGCTGAATCAAAAGGAAATACATATACCCTAGAAGAATTCAAAGCAGGCGTACACAACGGTACAATAAACATGGATGGCAAGGTACTAAGAACCACACACCAAAAAATAACAAAATAAAAATTTAAACTAAACAACTAATATTATGAATACCGAGAACCAAAAAGAGTTAGAAAAATATGTTGGAATAGGGTTTTGTTGCCCAAAATTTTATAAACCTGCCTCATGGCGTAAAGCTGTTAAGTGTATGAATAAACTAATAGAACTAGGCTTTGTTATTCCTTACAACTACGGCAGGGGCAAAGGTAAATATAAAACCACCGAGAAAGGCGACGCTATTGGAATGTGGAATTTATACAAAGAGTTAGACAACGAAGGGTTTACTCTAAAAAAAACAAACTAAACAACTTTTATTATGAAATACCCTAAAAATCAATTTGAAGTACTGGCATCATTTTTAGAAAAAATAAAAAATGTATATGACTTAGAGACCAGCAATTTGCATTCTCTGCATTTTGAGTGCTACCAACAAAATGCAGAAGGGCAGGAGCATAATAGTTTGTGGCTCGTTAATAATAAATTAAAGCGCAAGCACCAACTAAAAGAAGGAGAAAAAGCAACACAGTTTTTCCACTCAAAATTTGATTTTAAACTATACCCTGACGGGTGCAATGACAGCCACGTGGAGACAGCAATGAAGCAGGCGATTAAATTAGTTTCTTAACAAATAACAAACTAAACAAAATTATTATGAGTACTAAAACCATCAGAGCCAGTTACATTTTTGAAAAAGGTCAACATTTAACTTTGCAAAAAGCAAGGGATTTGAAAGGCGAAAAAATATCTTGTACTTCACCTGAATACTCTGCCAATAAATTAGAGGTTAAAACTTTTATAGTTGGTGAAATAAAACCAATAGACGAAAATACTATAGGGTTATATAATAATGAGGGCAAGTGGCAATATAATTGCTATTTGAACGGGTATAGCGATGTTACATTTGCAGGTTCAGATTCAGACCGTTTTGTAAGTTTTATTACTTTGTAGTTTTTTTATAATGCAAACAGAATACGGCAAGATACTAACTAAAACTAATACTGCATTAACATGAACAAACAAGAGATATTAAAACAGCTAAAAGAAAAGTTGAGCATATTAGAGGCTGATAAAAAAGCCTTTATGAAAAGACGCGCAGCGGGAGAACAACTTGACAATGATATGTTTGACGCTTTTAAGCGTAACGGGGAAATAGAAGCCATAAACTATGCTATTAACTTAATAGAAGAGAGCAACTAAACCCATGATAAACTTTACTAAAATAAAAAGAGAAGGGGAACACCCAGCCACAACCACGCAAAAGTGGCAAACAATACAAACACCCCCGATATACAACCTTAACCCGATTAATTGGCGTAGAATACAAAAACACTTCAACGAAGGCATTTACAACAGGACACAAACAAGGCTTAACCCTTCGCCTTATGGTAGCAGGTAAAACCATGCAAAAATGAATATAGGCAAGGTATTAAAAGAGATTAGAACCAGCAAAGGAAGTAAAGCAAGCCGCACCTATGCAATATAGAAGCTAATAAAAAAATACCATCTTTTAAAACCCTACAAGCTATTTGCACAGCACTAAACACCACACCAGCAGAAGTATTAAGCAAAGCATAAAACTAAAAACCAAATAAATAAATTATGAAAGTAACACTAAAAGAACAACAAAAAGAGTTTAAACCCGTTGAATTAAATATTGTACTAGAAACACAACAAGAGATAGACATTTTGCACACTATTATATTGAATGTAAGCCTAGTACAGGTAGCGAACGACACAACTAGAGACACTAATTCTAGCGCTTGTTGTGAAGATGTTGATTTTATCATTGAGACACTTTTTGACATAATAGACGGAAAACAAAGCCGCAAGCCTTAGCACACCAGCAACCAATAGAAAGCAAAAAACGCGCGTAGCGCACAAAACATAAACAATGTAGCCCAGCCCTAAAAAGTTGGGCTTTTTGCATTATAGATTAAACCATCCAACAAAGAGTATTAAGACTACATACAGGACAACAACAGCAAACCCTATTAACACCCCACAAACTAAGAAACAATAGCTTAGAACAAGAGAGAATACCAAAACAAACACAACCTTGCAACAAGGGACAAACACAAGTAAAACACTAGCAAAACAATACTAGCAGCAGGACACACCCCCGCAAAAGTGTGAAGTATCGCTGAAAATACAGCCTATTAGCGGGATTGAGGGGTTTTAATTTCTTATCTCTCTCCCTCACACAATCACTTTAAACACAATTTAACATCCAAATTAAGCCTATCAACCATTAAAACAAAGGCTTGCAATGTTATTCCGTCCCTTAGTCCTGTAACTATTTGGCTGTAGTATGCTTGCGTGTAGCCAGCAGCTTGTGCAATTTCCTTTTGACTAATACCCTGCCTTTTGCGTTCCTGTTCAATAATTAGTATAAGATTGTACATTTAGCAAATATAGCTGAAAAAGGGGCTAACCCTAGCAAAATGGAGCATATTTATAACTGGCAGCTATAGACTGTACAGAAAACTGTACACACATTTATAATAGGTTACTTTCCAACGCAGAATCTAACTAATCACAACCTTTGTAGTAATAGCAAGGCTTTTAGTCAACGCTTTATTTTCAAGGTACAAATAAGGTACAAATAAGGATTAAAGGGTATTTGTAGGGTAAGAGTTACCCCACTAAAACCCCACTAAAAATATAGAACCGCTTTTAAACTAATCAAAGGCATTTTAAACAGATTAAACCACGCAAAGTATAAACCACGCTATAAAACCGTTTTAAGGGGTATAAGGGCAAGTAAGGCAACGGATTAGGGTAGTTTATTAAGGTAACAGGCAAGGCAAACCCGATTAGAAGTTTTATTTGGCGAAAAAAGTTGAGGCGGGGGGGAGTGTTTTTAAAAATGGGGGCGTTGTGATATATGTAGTGTAGTACTCTCCGTCTCTCTCTGTCCTTTGAGTAAGTTTTTTTTGGGGGGGTATAAAAAGGGATAAGGGGGGTATATGTTTGAACTATATAAATACTGCAATGGTTGGATAGGGAGTGAATATGGGTAAAATGGCTTTTAGCGTGGTTTTAAGCAATTATTTAGTTGTTTTGACAGTATGTATAGGGGAGAAATAAAAAAGCCCTTTTTATGGGGCTTTATGGGGGTGTCGGTTAAGCCGACATGCTTTTGTTTGGCATTGAGTTATCTACATATTGTAGGCTACTGGGTTATGGATATGGGTTTGGTTATATCGGAGCTAGTGGTTTTAACTCCTGTTGTCTTTATTTTTTCTTTAAAGTCTTTATGGTACTGTCTTATTCTTTTCTTACAGTTTGTATTTGTACAAGGCTGCTCGTTGTTTTGGCAGTCTTCACTTACAATAGCGACGTATTTATATTCTGTTTCTCCCACATCTATAAGCTGTATGCAAATGTCTTTATCTGCAAGATTATTAAGTGCTGCGTTGAGATTTTCAAACCAATACGATAGCGGATGCCCGTTGGTTTGGGCTTCTACGATTTCTTTAATGTTTATCATTTTGTTTTTAAGTTATGTATTAGTTGTTGTATTATTCTTTTAATCATAGTGTTGGATTGTCAATTCTTTTAGTAATTGCTATTTTTGGTATAGTCATTACTCCAGTGATTTGTGCTGTTTGAAGTTCTGTTTCTGGGACTATAGAGTTTGCTACAGAGATGAGAGCGTCATTTTCTTTTATTAAGAATCCCATTGTTTTAACCGTTAAAACTTCGTGTTTAATCTCTTCTTCAAACTCCCATCGTGGAGAGCAGCCGCAGCTATCAGTCCACTCTACGTATATTGGTTTGTGTTTTTTATCTAAAGAATCTTTGAGCGTATTATCTATATCAATATAGCTTTTACTTGCATTGTTTGTATTATCTCCTGCGGGCTTCATTTCAGAGTATATTGACTCTTCTTTATCTAAAAATAATAATTTTTCTAACGTTTCTCCGTCGGAGATAAGCCCTTGAGTTTCTGCAAGGCTAAGTTCATTTTTAGCGTCTTTATTGAAGGCTTCTAGTTGTGTGTCTGTAGCGGATGCTAAAAATCCATTAATAGAATCATATCCTTTGCTTAAAGCATATTTCAGCATTGTGTATGAGACGTATGCCGCTTTGTATTCTTTAGTTTTAAAGTCTTGCTCCCACTTTAAAATTACATTTTCTTTTTCCTGAGAAGATTTTTTAGAGATTATTATCTGAATATCGTTTTTTAGCAATAGTATTTCCTCAAGTGCTTTTTTGTATTCTTCTTTATATGATTTCATTTTTAGTATTATAGTTTAACTGTTAGTTGTTCCTTTTCAAGGTCGTAGTATAAATTTTGCAAATGGTGGAGGTGTTTGACGCCCCAACAAAAATTGGTTAATGATTCTCCAAGAGTGATTTTATTGTATGGGTTGTCATTTGTAGGAGCTAAGACTTCTTCATCTTTAGGATAATAAATACCCATAACGCCACAACTATTATTATCTAAATCTTCACGAATACAAAACCTATAAATTGTAAATCCCTTTACTTTTTCATATACAGCCCCATAGTTTGCTTTTACATTTATAAACCCGCAGCTATCTTTTAACATATCCTCTGTCAGAGGTATAGGCTCAATATCGTCTATTGCTACCCAAATAGATTCTGCTGGGAATATAGATACGAGCCATTTATCGCTAAGGTGTTTTTGTTTTTGAGGTGAGGGAGGATTTATGCCTATAATTTGTGTTGGCATTCCTTTGTATAGTACGTGATTGTATATTCTAAGTTGTTCTACTGGTATCATTTGTGTTTATTTTTCTATGGTTGCGTGCGCTTATAATTAGCTTTGCTTCTGTTATTGCTGTTTTTATTGCGGTAATAACTTCTGGGTCATTATGTGCTGCTTGGTAATTGTATGCGCTTCTAATAAAAAAATCATATATTTCTTTATTGGGTTTTTTGTTTAATAAAGCTAAAAGGGTCGTGTGGTATTGGTGATTATCGGAAGCCTTATATTGTGTCATTACTTAAATACTTGTTTTAATATGTCTACTGGGTAGACGTTTACTTTGCCAAATCTTGGGTCGTGCGTTTCTTCGACTACTATATTTTCTTTTTTACAAATTATACTGGCTCTTTTACCTAATGTAGCCGCCATAGTTATTGGGCATTTTATGTTATTTAAAGAAGCATATCCTGCTATAGTATAATACTCAGGGCGCGTAACAGATTTAGCTTCTACTTTATCTATGCGTGTTTCAATAAGTGTTTGCCTTGATAGTATTTCTTTATTTTGTTTTTCAATATCTACAAGCATTTGGGCTTGTTGTAGGATAAGCTCTGCTGGGGATAAAGATTTAGTAAGCCTTTTTTCACAATCAATAAAGTATTGGCGGGCTTGCTTGCCTTTGGCGTTACCTTCTACCATAGCCAGTTCTTTAGCAGCATCTATTGTCAGTACATAATCGATTGAAGGCCTGCCGCCTAATGGGTTTACCCCCGATTGGGTGAAAACTGTATAGTCTTGGTTTTCAACTAAGCCATATTTGTCTATACGGTTTTTAATCCATGCTGAGAAGTCTTTTTTGCTTCCTAAAAACAAATGCAGGTCTTTTGCGCTTATTGCAGCATTTCCATTTTGGGTAGATATTTTTATCAATTCCATGTTACAAATGTAAACAAAACACTTGTAATACCCAAATAAAATGTTTTACTTTGCTACGTATTATTAAAAGCCATCGAGAAAACATAACATGGAGGTATTTAAAGAGAAGAGAAAAGATAAACATTTGCGTTTACAAGATATAGCCGAAACGATAAAGGTTCCACGCCAAAGAATAAGCCTTTTTGAAAAGGGCGAAGACTCAATGAGTTTTAAAGAAGTTCTTAGCTTATGCAGGGAACTTGGTTTTAGGGTAACAATAAGCGACGAGAGAACAACATTTGATTGTAAGTAAACACCTAAACGCAACAATGTTGCAAAAAACAAAATGCTATTACAATTAATCACTAATAAATAATAATATGACAGACAAAGAATTAAGAATGCAATGCTTACAGTTAGCCGCAGGAAGTAGTTTAGGCAACGACGAGAAAGAGACAATTAAAACCGCTAAAGAGTTTTATGATTTTGTAAGGACTGGTGTAAGGAAAAAGACTGAGGAAGAAGTATCTGAGGCTAACAGCCCAAGAGGAGGCTCACACGATTAAACCCTACATGGTGCAATGCCCTGTTTCGATTACAGGGTAGGGTGCAAAACAGAATAACTTATGAGAAAATGAGCGACTTTGAACATTTCACAAAACGTATAGAATCACTCCACAAACGTATCGACATATTAAGCAGTCAACTGTGGTTTGCTTATACTATTGCTGTTATAGCTATTTTGTTTGGGCTTATCTCCATTACGGGCTTATTTATAAAACAATAATGGATAACCTTAAAATATCCCCCTGCGAGACTATAACAGATATAGAAGGCTTTATAAAGGGGCATGAAGCTATAGTAAACGGTGGAACTGAGAAGTGGCGATTGATTTACAAGGAACGATTAGAAAAAGTAAAAGCAATGATAAAAAATGAACCACACTATAGTAGCTAAAAAAATTGGCTTTGATACTCAGAAAGAAAAGCCTGAGCTTATGACTTATTATATTCCGATAAGTGAAATAAAATACATTTCAGAAAAGAAGGGTGAGTTTGTTCAAATACATTTTAAGCCTTCTTTTTTTGAGATAAGCAAATCTTATAGCGAGAAACCATATTATTTGCAAAGCGAATCCCCTAACGAATTTGAAATTATTACAAAAAAAATAGATGAGCAAACCAAAACTACCTAGACCACAGACAAAAAGCGAAACAGTAAAACAGCTTAGAGAAGACATGAAAGAGCTTCAAAAAGTTATATTCGCTCAAAACCAAAACATAATGGTAATAAGTGAAAACTATCTTTTGATAGTCGATATGATAAAAAGCATTGTGCCAAAAGTCAAGTTTGAAAAAAAAGAAAAGGGAGAAAAGGCGTTACCTCTTTATAATGAAAAGGGACGTGTTATTTACCTTGAAGACAGTAAAATATTTGAGTATAAAGAAAAAGAGGAAGAAAATAAATAGTTTAGTACATTTGTACTATGGCTTTAGTACCTAAAAATTCTGCTACACCAACAACCAACCCCAACTTAATACTCTTTAATGATATTACTGGGGAATATGATGCTACTACTAACCCTACAGGTTTTGGAACACCTAACCCTGATAGGGCAGATGTAACAGCAGTATCTTTGAGCGTGCTAAAACCTAATTCAACTACAGCTTTAGTCGTTGATGTTTTGCCATTTCCATATAGGTTATTTAGGCTTAATACTGTTTTATATGTTACCCCTGATTTATTTGGAGGGAGCGTTATAGGGACAGAAATAACAGGCGCATCTAACGCAACCCCTATTGTTATAACAACTGACACAGCACACGGTTTAACTACTGGGCAAAATGCTACGGTACAAAATGTTATAGGCAATTTAGCTGCTAATGGCTATTGGCAAACAACAGTATTAACGAGTACAACATTTTCTTTAGACGGTAGCGCAGGTAGTGGTGCTGATGGGGGTAGCGGGGAAGATGCTGTTACGAGACTAGCTACGCAAACAGATTTTGTAGATGGTGTTTGGAAGTTTGATATAGCCACTACTATAGACAGCGTAGACTATACCACCACCACATATTATCTTCACACAGCATTAATAGAATGTTGTATATCAAAAGAAGTGGCGAGGGCGGCAGATGCAGGGTGTAAAAACTTTGATAAGTATGCTGAATATGAGAATACATTACAATACGCTAGGGATGCTTTTGATTGCGGCTTATACGATATAGCCCAAGATACTATAGATAGATTAACCAAATTATGTAATTGCGATTGTGGCTGCTAAATACCCTTTTACAACAACCGACCTTTTAAGAAGTATTTTAAACCTAAAATGTGCTATTGGCACAGAGGTGGGAAATATGAATACTGATTTAAAAAACGGTAAGGACGTAACTAAAAGACAGATTAAACTAAGCGATATGCGGGTAGTGTTAATCTCTTTAGAAAGGTATAACCCCTTTTACTATGCAGATACGTCTATAAATTGTTTAACCATAGACCAAGTTGGTATATTAATGCAAAAAGCAAAGCAATACGGTGAAAGCTGTAATTGCAATTCCCCTACTCGACCAGTTACTATCCCCTCTTTCTATTATTAATAAGATATATTCCTATAAAAATACTAAATTTGAAGAGTGCAAGTAAAACATATACCTTCTTCACAAGTATTAGCGATAGTAAAGCAAAGGCTTAGATTATCTACGGAAAACTATGATGGGTTTTTAAACTTAGAATTAGAGTTAATACTACAAAATATTTATTCTCCTGCGGTATATAATAGCTATGAAAGAGTAGTAGAGGTGTGTGATAGCTCTTTTAAAGTTGCTGGGGCAAAACGATTGTGGGGAGTTCAACTGTGTAGAAATGAAGGCACAGACTCTTCTCTATCACTAATAGACCTTTCAGGAGCTTTTTTTATGCTATATGATTTAGCTAAGACAACAGTTCCTGTATATGGGGGTTGTTTATTAGACGATTACGTTGTTTATCAAGATGGGTACTGGAAGTTTCATAACGAAACTGACGAACTATACGCTAAAGTTTGGTACGAAGGATTTGCTATTGACGATGAAGGGTTTGTTCTTATACCAGAGAATTACCAAAGTTTTCTAGGAAACGAGTTATGCAGTAGATTTCTGACGAGCTTCCCTAATTATATGAATAACAACCCTAATCTTTCTTTACAATTAGCAAGGACATATAATAGAAAAGCAAGTTTAGAATACCTTAATGTTAATGGGCAAGACCAGCAGGTAAGAGCCGACGAGACTAAAAACCAATGGAGGTTTGCTAATAGTAAGATAAGAATGAACAGTCCATATTGGAGCGGATATGCTTTTAACAGGATTTAATTATGAGTATTGGATTTCGATTTGGGTTACAAAAAAAAAGGCGCAGACTTGACCCTGATGCAGCTAACTTTTTTACTGTGACGGGTATAACAGACCCAACACAAAAAGAGGCTGTAAATTATTTAGCAACAGAGTTAAAGTCTGAGAGTTTGTGGAGCAAAATGGATGTGATTTCTCCCTTTGTAGGCGGCAATGCGTCTGCCCATAGTTATAATTTAAAAGATACTTCTCAAAATCAAATAACTTGGAGCGGGACAGTAACACATAATGCAAACGGAATAACAGGAAACGGAGTTGATGGTTATGGCGATACAGGTTATATAATAGACCCTGCAAACCAAAACGATTTACACATGAGCATATACCATCGAAATAATATTACTACAGGGGTAACAATAGGTACTTTGGGTGCAGCTAATGTTTCTTTTATCATTATACCGTATAACGGCATCGAATATGAGTCTCGAAGCAATAGCTTTGCGGGCGGCAATACGGCAAACGCAAATTCTACAGGTTTTTTTCTTTCTTCAAGAAACGGATTGACGGATGCAAAGTCATACAAAAATGGCTCTGTAATATTAACCGATGCGCAGGGTACTAATACGCCTTCTCTATTCCCAACATACATTTTGGCACGAAATAACAATGGAACGGCAGATTTTTTTACTTCTTCTAACTTAGCTTTTGCGAGTATCGGTGAAAAATTAAATGATGCAGAAGCCTTGCTGTTTTATAATATCGTTCAACAATATCAAACATTATTATCACGTAACGTCTAGGATTATGCCAACAAAACCAATACAAACAGAATTTTTAAAGGGACTTACCGAAGCTCCTTCAAGTATAGTATCAGGATTATCTTTCGTTACTCAATCAGGAGGTAAAGAGTTAGCCTACAAGGTTGAGATAGCAAAAATAGCGGAATACATTAATTCTTCTACTGTTATACCTGTAAACCAAGTAACCTATTCAGAGGCAGCGACTAAAGTTAGTAGTAATACCCTAAGCGCAGGAGAGATTTATGAGATAACAGACGCAACGCAAGCAAACGGAGGGAAAGGAAGCGTTTTCTTAACAGCAATTAATGGTAATATATTCTCTAATGACGCTATATGGAAGATAACCTCAGACTTTAAAGGCTTTGCTTGGATTGACTTAGGAGGAACTATGACGGGTGGCGATACCGTTACAGTAGTTAGTATAGATAGTGTAAACCAGCTTTCAGCACCCGTAGCTTTTGCAACAGATTATGATGCCTTAGCGATAGCTATTGCCGCAGATATAAACGCTAACGCTAGTGCTACATATACTGCTTTTGCTATTCAAAGAAGAGTTATATTGATAAATAAGAACACAGGTTCTGCGTCAAATGGAGATACGGTTGCGGCAACAGGAACTAATTTAACATTACAAGACACTCAAGATGTTACAAACGGTCAAGAGGATGAAATACTCTACATTGATATAAACTATGATTTCTTAAAAAACCAAATATATTCAGCGTATTATAATTTTTCCAACGTAAACATAACTACTACAGACAGAAATATATCAGACTTAGGGCATAACCCTATTTATTATTTCCCTTTTGGAGATAAAAATAGTGCTTATGGGAGTAGTAGAGACACATTTGAAAATAGTAATTTTAATGGGCAAACATTTAAAGATGTTTACTATGTAGATTCATATTTTAATGATAGCAACTTTCATTCAAGTTTAACATGGACGGTAACAGACGGATGCGCTTTAAGAAAAGCAGTATTTGAGAAAGCAGAATATATAGGGGGAACAATAAACCTAAGTGGAAGTATACATACATTTACAGGGGCAACGGACTATTTTAACCTTAGCAGGTGTATTTTTTATAATGATAGTAATTATGATTTCTCTAATACAATAATTGGAGGGAAAGACTTTTCTTTTGGTAGGGAAATGGGAGACGTTAACCTAGATTTAAGCGGAAGCACCATAACTCTAGCGCAGAATAGTAAATACGTTGCTAAAACAAACGGTAGTTTTACAATGACAGATACCGTTTTTAACGGGACGTTATTAATACAAGCAGAAGACAATATTACTATTGATGCGACTGGAATAACTACAACAAGTGAAATCAAAGTAGATAATTATCTTACAGAAAATATAAATATAGACTTATCAGGGGCTACATTATCAGGAAACTTCAACCTCACAGGGGTAATAACCGATTCGGTAATGGATTTTAGTGGCTGTACAATCGGTGGCGTTTCTATAGTAGATAGCCATCTAAGAAATTTTGATATTACCGCTACACAAAACTATGGGTCAAAAACAATTACTATACAAAACAGTAATTTATCTGATTATAGCTGGACTGTTCCAGTTTCAGTAGCCGAAAATATATTTATAAATAAAACTGAGTGGGCTAATGATGTATTTAACTTTAATGTAGATTTAACTTTAGATGGTAGCGCGGGAAGTGGCGAGGGAGGTGATTCACTAACAGTAGAGCAAAGTGTCCCAGATAACTGGTTTGTAACATCTTCATTTAGCGAGGGTAATTTAGCGGGGTCAGGAAACGTTGAGGTGGGCATGACAGGGGCTACTACGACTATTATTCCTGCAACCGCAGCAACCTCTTTAAATTCTATTATAGAGCAAACAGTAATAAAAACTAAATCTACTGATATTATTAGGGTTTTAGGAGCGATAAGCGGGTCTACCCCTACTAACGACGTTACAGGACAATTAAAAATTTGGGTACAAGGTAAAATAGGAATATAATGGCAATAGAAAGTGATTTTAAGTTTCTCGGAAATACAACCGATAAATTAAAGGTTAGAGCAACCCTTGAAGAGTTGCAAGATAATATGTCTCCGACAGAAAGTTCGGAAAACACTACGGAAAATCGTTCGGTCTCTGTTCCTGCGGGGTATGTAATAAATCAAATTATTATACAGAACACTACTGCTAACCTAGTAACAATAAATATAGGAACGACAGATGGAGGCTCTGATGTGGTGAGTGGATTAATAGTGGCTATATCTTCTTTGGGGGCACTCTTGGATTCTTTAATTTTAAAAAGAGTTTTTAATTTAGCAGCATCACAAACATTGTATATAACATCTTTGAATTGGAATAGTGCTTCCTTAAATGTTTATATAAAACTAGAGAAGCTAATATATTAGAAAATAGCTTTTGACCTTTGAATAAGTATAAACTTTGTACTTATATTTGGGAATGAAAAAAATATTTTATCTGCTACTATTTCTAGGAATAAGTTATAGCGCAAACTCACAAACACTTACAGACACCCTGTATGTAGAGGTGATTGAAGGAGCAAAAACAGATTTCACCTCCACAGTTACCCTTACTAAACGTGTAAAAATATCCGATACTTTAGGGGCAAAAGTTGTAATTTTAAATGAGACCTCTCAGATTACCTCTGACAACGATATTATTTTGTTTAAGTCTAATGGGATAGGGTTGCCTCAACTCACATCCGCGCAACGCCTAGCGTTAATTAGTGTAACTATTGGAACTGCGGTATTTGACACTACAATTAATCGCCCTTTATTTTATGATGGAGCTAATTGGATAATTTATTAACTATGAGAAAAATACTACTAATAGGATTTCTGTTTACAGTACTAAATGGATTTTCACAAACGATAGATTATTCTACTCGACAGATATTAGAGAGAGAAGATTCAAAAAACAAGTTGTGGATGCAGTATGATTATTACCAAAACAAATACGACTTAGATTCTTTAAAAGGAAATAATTATTTCTTTTGGAGCAACGTAATGATGATTGATGACACCCTGAATCATATTGTATGGGTTAGGAAACATCATGGAGATATAGGTAATGGATTTATGCCGCAAACTAAAGTAATTATAGGGGCTGATACCACACGAAGCTACTATGAAACAAAAGTAACTGAAGGAGGTGTTGATATACCAATTTTAAATAGGTCTTTAGCTTATAGCGATATAGACGGCACGGGAGACACCATTATAGGCTTACAGCATAATCCAGTTACGTATGCTCAGGACACACTATTGTATTTAAACAGAAACATGGGGCTTCTTAAAAAAGTATATTTCGATAAGGCTTCTCTAGGGTTTACTAGGTTATGGGATATGTCCCCTATAATTTCTGCTTATGGAAAATGGTGGATGGCTGCATACCAGCCTTTAACAGCAACAAACTATACTACATACATATTAAGCAGCCCAAATAGAGGCTTATCTTGGAATATTGTAGATAGCGTATTACCTGTAATAAACAGGTTTCGACCCGAAGAGCCAAGTATAACTTTGGCAGCTAATGGCGATTTATTGGTTTTTAGTAGAAGCGATATAGGAAACTATACTTGGGTAAGTAGAAGTATAGATAGCGGTCAATCTTGGCTACCTCCCGTAAAAGCATTTCGAGGAGGAAACCATCCAATGTCTATAGCTACTAACTCTGGAGTTCTAGTGGTTGCCCCCTCAAGGCATATTGCACAAAACAGTCAAGGAGAACCATTAAAAGAAATGAATGACACTTTCTTTTATGACAACCTTATTCTACAAAATGGATTTACGTATTACACTAATGTACAGGTATCATGGGATAACGGCTATACTTGGCATGAGTATATAGTAGACAAAGAGAGGGCGGAGAGACAATGGAACTTACCTGACGGGGCAAGTGTAGTAGAATTGCCAAACGGAAGGGTAAGAATATATTGGAGTACAGGAGTAGGAGGATTTACAGGGAATGACGTTGCAGACCACAGGTATGCAGATATGGAAATAGGGACACTTGAAGGCGATGTTAGATTTGTTGGTGGTACTAGCGTATTAGATTACCACGTAAGCGACCCTAATAACGGAACAAAAGTATTCTTTGAAGTAGATAGCAATGAGTTTCATACTAAAAAAATAGGAGTAGACAAATACATGTTAGATACTACTTTAATAATAAAAGGCAAGCTAGGAATAGGGACAGACACGCCAATATATGATTTCGACTTTAGCTCTGATGGCTCCGCAAGATGGAACAACTTTCAAAACATGAGGGGTTTTTTCTTTCAGAATGGGGCGGGAACTTTTATAGGAAGAATAATGCGTAACGATTTATTTGGGATGCAATATACTTCATTTGACGGGTTTGGGTGGAGTGTAAACGACCCTACAGGGACTTCTAATACAGCGCAAATGACTTTAAATAGTCAGGGAGAGTTAAGTATAGAAAATGTCCCTACAAGCACCTCTTCAAACGACACAGCATTGTACATTGATTCTAACAACAGGGTAGTAAAAAGAGCAATACCTCCTTCTCAGTTAACAGGGAGCGCAACACTCGATTTTGCCACTACCCCTGCGCAGCAAAGCGCAGATTTAACAATTTCAGTTGTAGGGGCAGCAATAGGAGACCCAGTAACCATAGGATATAACCCCACGAATAATGATGTTACATTCACAGCATTTGTTAGTCCCGCTAACTTTGTTACGATTAGGTTTAACAACTATAGTACATCCGCAGTCAATCCTTCGCCAATGCTTTTTAAAGCAATAGTTTTCAAATAGTATCACGACGTTAATCTTTAATATCCCTTTACAAATATTTCTGTAAAGGGATTTTTATTATCTTTGGTGAGTGAAAAATAATACAAAAAACAGCCCTAAGACTAATCTAATAGGATATATCCTATTAGGAACGGGTATATTAATATTTATTCTTTCTATATTTTCTGAGGTAAAATTAGACTTATCGGAATACGGGGGGATATTTGGCTTAATAGCTGCGGGCGTTTTATTCCTTTTAGGAATGAGTGATGAAGCACTTTTAATATTAAAACTAAATAAATCAAGTAATCAAACAGAATCAACAATGGCATACGAAGAAACAACTAGAACCACAGGGTTTTTAACAGATGGGACAGAGGTAGAAGTTTTTTCATGGAGAGAAGAATCTACTGACCCTTACACGGATGAAGTTCAATTAATAGAAAATGATGCTAGTTCATCAACTGGTATATGGGTGTATTGGAATAGTAATACTTCTAATTATATAGGGCAGACAACTGCGCAATTTAAAGCGGCTAGTTTCCCTCGTAAACCAATTAAAAGGGGCGGAACACCACCATCAGCATAATGCACTACGTTATTATAATAGGGTCAATCCTTTCTACTCTTATAGGGTGGAGCATTACATACGAACCTTTTGGTAAAATAAGTGATGTAAATTATTGGTATATTTATGATAACGCTAAGTCTATTCCTTTATTTTTGGGATTTATATTGCCTTTTTTAAGGAAGCCAAATAATAGAGAAAGGAAATTATTACTATTATTGTGTATTTACTTTGGAATTAATGCTGTTGCAGATGTTTTTGGGGTAAATGAAAAAGGCAACTGGTTTACTTATATGTCAGGGGCTTTATTTATATATATTATATTTGCATTGTTGACCCCTAAAAGATGGGCATTTTACTTGAAATCATTAATAGGTATGGAGAAGCCTTAACTGTTACTCAAATAATAGCTTTTACCGCTTTTGCTTTATCTCAAGCGTTAACAGCCATAGATAAAATAATAACATGGTATGAAAGACAGCGTAATAAATAACTCATTTTTTGAAGTGTTTAATAGCAACCCTATACTAGCAGTAATCCTTTCGGTTTTCGCTGGGTTCTTAGCTGAATACGAGCCTATTATAAGGTTTGCTTTTTACAGTATTGCGGGGCTTATAAGTGTATTTACACTACTAAACAAGATGTGGGATTTTTATATAAGGATTAAAAAAAATCAAAGAAGAAGAAAATCTAAATGAAACAAACTAACATATTCCTTTCTGCTGGGCACTCAAATACAGTAGGCAAGGATAGGGGGGCAGTTGGCAACGGTTATATAGAAGGCGACCTTACAGTAGAATTAAGAAACATTGTAGCTGACAACCTTAGGTGTTACCCTGACAAGTTTTATATAGTAGAAGATAAGGACGATGAAACAACTGGCGATAGCACAAGAAGATTTGACCTTTTATTAGGCAGAACAAAAGATAAGGATATTGTTTTAGATATACATTTTAATGCAGATGTCCCTTCTGCAAACGGCACAGAGTGCGTAATAAGAAAAGACTATACCGTTCAAGAGCATAAATTAGCTACTATGCTATCGAAAGCGATAAGCGAGGAATTAGGCACTAAAAACAGAGGCGTAAAAACAGTAGACCAAACAGCAAGAAAAAAACTATACATAACAGACCGTATAGACAAAGGAGAAGCTATTGTTATAGTAGTAGAGGTATGCTTTATTTCTAATCTACCTGACCTAGAAAAATATATCCCTAATACAGCAGGGACAGGGAAAGCAATAAGTAATACCACAATAGAGTTTACTAATTCGTTAAATTAATTATATCTTTGAAAGGAAATGACTACTACTCCAAAAACACTACAAGAAATACAGGCTGCTGAAACTGCTAAATGGCTAATGGGAACTAATTATAGTGGTTCTTCTAAGCCAAAGTTTTCTTTTACAAGACCTGCTGATACTACTGCTTACACCCTAGGAGACACCGTAGGGAGCATAACAGCCCCTAACTCTTATATTTCTGTCCCGTCAGCTTCTTATGGCGTTACAGGGCTTATACAAGGAGGGCAGCTTATATCAGACGATATTGTCTCTGGAATGGAAATAAATTGTTTTCTTTTTTCAGAAGACGTTACAAGGGTTGCTGATAATTTAGCCCCAACAGAAACATTTGCTAATATAAGTGATAGGCTGGTTGCCGTGATAGTATTTACTTCTGCTTATCCTTTTGGAGCGTCAAATGTTTTAACGGGAGATGTTACGAGTTATAATTCTTTTTTAAGAAAAGGTAACGAAACTAAGCTATATCCATATTTTACGGCTGGAAGTGCTTTTACGCCAACCTCAGCACAGGGATTTACATTATTGTTAGACACTATATAATTATCTTTCTATGCCTCTCATTCTATCAATAGACTCAATGTTTTGCGACATAAATGAGATTAGAGAGACTTTAGCGTAGGCTGCGGCAGCGCACCATATAAGAATATCAAAACGCTGTCTTTTTACCTTTAATGCTGGATTACGATAGTTTATTATTTGGTCTATATGATTTTTTCTTAATCGAGCGCATTGACCGTGTTTTGACAATACCTCTGTAAACTGCTGTAATGTTCCTCCTTTTTCTCTAAACTTTAAGGCGAGATATGCTAAATTCACAGATGCGTACTCTATTATTTTTCTTGTTTCTTCATAATCTTCGTAAGTAGATGCAAATGCCGAAGCTGCTATTATATGTTTTGCCATTGTTTTCAAAAATAAAGATTTAAAACGCTAAATTTGAAAAATGGAGACTAATTTTTTAGCGGTAAAAACTGAGGAAGAAAAAAATGCAGACAACGGTAAATGGTACACCGAGTATGCTAAGTTTATCTTATCAAGATATAACACTCAGACAAGTATTGATTCCAATAATTTAATTAATGAAGAGACGGGCGGTAATGTAGCTTCTTTTTCCCCCATAGAAGCCATAAGGAGGAACTTTTCTTATTTTGCTAATAAGCAAGACAATAAGCAGTTTGGATTCATTACACAAGATAATTCAGGGGAGGCATTAGATATTGGAGTAGTTTGGCAAAGGGTTCCCCGCATACAACAGTTGGTAAATGATTTTGTTGGAGACATACAAAAATCAATGAAGTATTACGATATGTATGTGTATTCCGTTAGCCCCTCAGCGCAAAATGAAAAAACAAATAAACTTGGATTAACACGATTAAAACAGCAGAATAACGAAAGATTTAAAGCTCTTGAAGAGTTGGGGGTGGTTTTTAGCCCTTTAGGGGATATAGAAGAAGATTTTGATTCTATTGATGATATTGAATCGTTTATAGAGAATGATTACAAAACACCGCTAGAAATATATGCTGATATAATAAAAAAAGATATTTTAGACCGTAATGACTATATCACGTATTGCGACAAAGCATTAAAATATGCTACTATAGCAGGGATAATAGCCACAGAAATAAGGAAAAAAAATGGCAAAGTTTATTGGCATATATATATGCCAGACAGAATAATATGGGACAATAGCGTAGATACTCAACACCATAAAGATATAAGGTATATTGGCTTAATAGATTATATGACCCCCTCTGAAATAATAGAAACTTGGGGCGAGGAGCTAAGGTCTACCGACGAAGGTATTGAGGCTCTTGAAAAATTAAAACAAATAACAACAGATAGAGGTGTAAACGGAGATACAGGGTTTAACACAACACTTCCATTAACTTCACGGTCTAACAATATTCCGTTAATTACTGTTGTAAAAAACTATTGGAAAGCTCTTAAAAAAACCGAAGAGGAACAATACGACACCTACTATCAATGCGTACAAATTGCTGATATTATAACGGTAGAGAAAAAAGAAGTAGAAAACTTAGTAGAAAACTATAAAGACAGGAAAGTGGTTTATCCTCCTGTCTCTATATGGACACCAGAAGTGGTGCAAGGAGAAGCGCACAGCCTTGTGGGCAGAATGATACATAATGCTGACCTAATAGACTTTTATAAAAACAGAATAAACCAACGTATTTTACAGTCAAAAGGAAGGGTAGCTATTATTGTTGCCGAAAATTTAGGCTCTAAAGGTATGGTTGAGATTACTAATGATTGGGAAAGAATGGGAGCGACTGTTATTAACAGGCAAAACCCATTAGACTATGAAGCGGTAAATTCTGGACGGTTCGCAGAGGTTTTGGACTTCTCTAATACGCAAGAAATACAGATGTTAGTATCGATACTTGACAGGGAGGAGCAAATGATGGAAAGAATAACTAACGCAACTGATATTACGTTAGGAGAGCAACAGCAATACGTCAGCACCGTAACACAGGGACGTTCTATTGAGCAAAGTAAAAAGGGTGTTTTTGGATTTTACGAAGGCTTTTTAAAGCATATAGAGCATTTAACATTACTAAGCGTTAATATACAAAAAGACTTAGTCGCTGACGAGAACAATAATTACGCTATCCCTTTATTGAGCCGATTTGGGCAGGATTTCTTAAAGAAAATAAGAAACATTACCCTCGAAGATTTTAACGTATCTTTTAAATTTTTAGACCCTATTACCGAAGCAAAATCACAGGCTATACTTACTTATATAGAAAGAAAAGCCTCAGACCCTAATAGTGGTTTTACTGACGAAGATTTTGCAAATGCTATTTCTTTCAGAACACTTACTCAGTTACAAAAGTATTTTAAGAAAATAACTCGTAGGCAGAAAAAAGAAAGGGAAGAACAAGCAATGCTTGCGGCACAACAACAGCAACAAGCTATTGAAGCAAAAAACAATACTGATATAGAAAAGGCTAATGTTAGTGCAGGTGGAGTAGTTGAAGCAGCAGAAATAAAAGCGGAAGCAGACTTAGCAAAAGAAGCTATGAAAAGCTAATATCAAACAATATTATACCCCTGTTAGTAATCGTTTGCCTTAACATTTGTATATACAAATTATACATTTACAATTATTGTTAATAAAACACAAGTAATTTTAACATTTGTATTTCCAACATTTGTATATACATTTGTATAAAAAATATATAACGAATGATAACCGCAAGTGAAATCGACAAAGAAGCCGAAGAAATATTAGCCGAAACTCAAGGGGCGGTAGTTGAAGAAACTACAACCGAAACAACAGTTGAAGAGACAGCCCCTAAAGTAGTAGATGAAACTACTGAGGATAAAACCCCTGCCGATGAGGCAATAGAAGAAGCTAAACAAGAAGAAAAGGCAAAAGAGGAAACTGTAGAAACAGATGCAGAAAAAAAGAAAAATCCTTTTTTAGAAACGGAAGAAGAAGAGAAATCTTCTGTAAATGTCGAAAGTATTATTGCTGAAAAAAACGAACTACAAGAAAAATACGACTCTCTATTAGAAATTGTTAATAATGATGGAGTTCGTTTTTTATTAGACGCAATGGAAAAAGGGAAAAACCCTTTTGATGCTTTAAAAGAAATTGCTCCTCTTGATGTTGACAGAATACCCTACGAAGAGTTATTAGAAATTCGTATAGATAGAATAAAAGAAAGCAAAAGGCTTTCTAAAGATGAAGTAGAAGCGGAGAGAGAAAGATATGAAAACATGAACGCTCGTGATAGAGAAGAATTGTTGGAGATTGAGAGAGATAGAATAAGAAAAGAGCAGGACAGCAAGCCTAAAGAGTTTGAGTTTAAGGTAGAGGATAAAATCAATAAAGAAAAAGAGTTTAAAGCCAAGCTAAAACAACTTGAAGAGTCTTCATTGAAAGAACTAGAGAACGAAGTAGAAAGATTAATAAAAGGCGAATATATTACCCCTGAGCAGAAAAAAGAGTTTTATACAGAACTTGATAACGTTCCTCCTTTATACTTTGTTTCAGACGGTATTGCCACGCCTAACCAAAAAGTAGCTGCAGAGCTTGTATACCTAAGAAAGTTCTACACCAATTCGGTAGAGAAGGCAGTCTCTGAGGCTGAAACTGAGGTACGTATACAAGAGGCTAACAAAAGAAAAAATAATAATACCGATAAGAATCCACAAACTATTACACCCCCAAGTGAATCACGAGAAGATTTAATAGAGTGGGCAATAAAGCAACCTAATTAACAAACAATTTATAAATGGCAACTTCAACAGGACTCAATAGTAAATCTCTATATAATAATATAGATTATTTGAGATTACAGAAACCTTCAAAAGCAAGGAACGCTTACAAGGACTTGCTTACCAACTATGACAGGATTACCATGTTTATAAACATGATGAACCCTGCGGGAAGTATTAGAGAGGACAACTTTAAATACGACTTTTTTACTTCGACTGGTTTATATACCCCGCTTTATGCAAGCTCTAATTCAACGTTACTTCCAAACAAAAACTTAGAAGTAAATGTTGCGTTACCAGCAGGTGTTACCGACTTACGGGAAACAATAAGGGAAACCAATATCCTTTCAGACGGAAACAACAAGCAAGGGCGAGTAGTAAAAGTAAATACTACGTCTGTAGAGTTAGAAATTAGTGGGGCTACTACCTCGTGGGATGCCGCTACTGATTTTACCTCTAATACTTCTGTTACAATAGAGGGTAATGCTCAACCCTTTATTTCTGGTGGTATATCTTCTTTACATACTATTCCAACAGAAGACTTTAACTACCACCAAATTTCAAGAGACGGGCATCAATTTGGTCGTAACGAAATAATACAGCCTACGTGGGCTACTTATGGTGAAAAAACATGGCAAAATTATGATATAACCAGAGCGGCTTATCGTGTTTTTAAAGACATTGCAAGAACAGACTATTATGGACAAAGGTCTTTAACAGGTTCTGGCTCTAACAGGGTTTACAGAAGTAGAGGAATAAGAGAATCTATTATACAAAGAAACCCTGAGTTATACTTCCCATTAAGTTCTGTTTTAAACGAAACAAAACTAAGAGAAATGATAACTAAGTACCGTGCACTTACAGGTGGTGTTGTAACAGAGCTTATATGCTGCACAGGAAGTTACCAGCTTGCCAATATTCAGAGTTTCATGTCTCAATATATCGTTACTGCGGGTAATACAAATACTTTTGGCGGAATGGATGTATCAGGACTGAATATAGTAATGTACAATTTCTGCGGTATAAAAATCATGTTTGAGATTGCAGGAATATTTGACGACCCTATAAAAGGTCAAATAAGCCAAATCACACAAGAGCCAAAAGAAAGTGGTAACATGTTTTTCTTCACAAATAAAAAAGTTGAGAAAGTAAACGGACTTGCTCCATCGATTACTATTAAACATGCGGGACCAAAAGAAATACAAGCAACCTTCTTACGTGGTATGGTAGAAAAAGAACTTTTAGAGGGACACGACCTTTCAGGGATAACCTTAGAAGGCGGAATGCCAGTAACAAGTTTAACTGACGGAGCTACTTTTGGAGTGTATTCTACTCGCTCTTTAGAGATTGACCCTAAATACATGATGCTTGCAGAATACATTAACTAACCCTTTAATAATAATAATAAAATGACATATACACCAGTTAGTCAAGAGTTTGATATAAAAAACACTATAGCAGGAACCGATGCTTATTATAAGGATGGTCGCCTTTCTATACTTGACACAGAAAATGGATTTCCTCAAATATGGACAAAGGGGATAACCAACGCCCCTTATTTTACCAAAAGTTTGCAGGAAATTTTACAAGCTCGCACATATACGTTTGTAGCGGCAGTTAATACAGTTTATTCTGTGGACATTTCTCAAACCATAAAAAAAGACGGCAGTAGAACCACCAAAAAAATATCTTTTGATAGTACGGGCACATCTGCTACTAACGCTGTTATTTTAGCGGGGCTTATTGCTTCTGCTAATAATTTAGGGTTAGAAATAACTGCGGCAGGTGCTTCGGCTACCTCCTTTACTGTTACTGCTAAAACAGGTTATGCTACTTTCTATGAAAGCGGCTTGACAAATTTAACAGTAGCAAGCGCACAAACAACGTATGCCCCAAGTGGTACTGCTAGTGCGGCTATAACAACTGTTATTGCCCCTGCAAGTACTGCGGCTGATAGGATTAGCGGAACTAATGTTGTTACTGTAGAAACTGCTGCTGCACATTTACTTCGCCCAGGCGATTATGTTCAGATAGCTACAACTACTGGTTTTTTAATGACTTATACCGATAATGTCCCCTTGTCTAATAATACTGATTTTGGAAAAACGTTTTCGGGAGCAATAGGAGGTAAATTCAGAGTAGCTACCGTTCCTACATCAACTACTTTTACACTTGATGGAGTAACAGGGAATGGCGGCACAAACACAGGAGCCTGTACTATTAACACTATCAATGTAGCGTTTTTAACTACTTTAGGTTCTGAAACTATAGCAACAGGTAAAACATTAAATGTTGTAGATGTAGCTACTATGACTGTAGCCTCTGTATCAAGTAATGACACGGTTGGAACAGCAGGAACAAGCGGTTCTTTTAGAGTAGGTGTTGGTGGAACAGGAACACGATTCTTAATCGAAGGTATAAACACTAACGGTTCTTTGAATAGTGGAACAATAACAATAACTGAGGTAGCTCAAAACTCAAGATTTACTTACAACGATTTAACTAATCTTATAGGGCAACCTTCTGCTATAAGCGGAGACACTTATTCTACTATTAGTTTTACTTATAGTGAGTCTGACGGTAATTTTGTTGGGAGCAACGGGGGTATGGGTAAATTTGTTTCGCTTTATGTGAACGAAAGCCAAACAGCCTCTTCTTTGTTTATGTTCAATCTTTATAAGGCTCTGGAATCAGGCAACGTTCGATAGTTATATTTTTTTTAAAAGGGGTTTATAGCCCCTTTTTATACAATCCATAAAACAAAATAATTTTTTAAAAAAATGACAAAAACAGAATTAAATTCTTTTGTATCATTATACAATAATTGGGAAGGCAAAAAGGGAGTTCAAAGGGTTTTAATACACACTTTGAATGAGATTGGAGCTAATTTAAGTGCTGACTACAAGCTAACCTTACAAAACGAAAAAGGGCAAACAACTTTCAACAACAATATTACTATGTTGTATAACCCAGACAGGGTTGTTATTGGAGAGAATAAAGAACAAACACTGTCTATATTTATACGCAAAGGTGCACCATTGGTAAAAACCATAGACTTTGATACAGATGAAGGGAAAGCGTTTTGGCTTGCGCTAATAATGCATCCTATGGTAAGGGCTAAAGGCGAAAAAGAGCTAAACAAAAAATCAACGTTATCGTTTGAGGCGGAAGTTCCTGCTGAAACAGCTACAAAAAACGTTAAGCTAATTAAAGAAAAAAATGCTTTTTCTATTACTTTATTTTCATACCCTGAAAAGGATTTGCAAAATTTAGCATTCTATCTTAAAAAATCTCCCTTTTCAGCCCCTAATATTTACATGAATAGAGAAGAGCTTTTAAGCGCATTAATAGGTGTTGATTATCAAGGGTGGGCAATGACAGACTTAGAAAACTATAAAAAATTCCACACCTCTTCTGACACAAAAGAAAGAGCGGCATTAGTGCTTTTACAAAAAGGAATGGCTTATGGATTTATTACTATAAAAAGTGGGTTATATGAGTTTGACGGCTCTGACACTATTGGAAGTAGCGAAAGCGAAAGCGTACAGTTTATCCTAAGCGAGGATAACGTTTATTTAAGGTTAAGCCAAAAAGTGGCGTATATTGAAAATAGAATGGATGGAGAACCCTTATCTAAAGACGATATTTTAAGTAAACTAAAGGAATTAAATATAACGGATGAAAAACTAATTTCTAAAGTAAGAGAACGAAAAGAAAAAGGAATGACCGCAGCCGCCATTTCAAAAGAGCTAAAAGAAAACCCTATAGCGGTTAGTCAAATTTACAAAGAACTACGAAATGAAGGAAGCTGAAAAACTTAAAGATTTTTCTATAGGTGATTTAAAAGAAGATTACATTAATTCATTAATTCGATGCGTAAAAAGGTTTACAAAAGAATTAAATGAGGAGATGGATAATGATGCTTCATTAATCACTTGTGAAGATAAAAGGTTTGAACGCATAAGAGCATTAGTAAATGATAGCAACAAAACAATAGAAATGTTGGGGGCTATTGACAAATCTTTAACTGGCGGGGAGGAGGGGAAACATATAACTACCCGTAACGGTAAAAGAATCCGTACCGCAGATACAGAAAAAGTCCATATATAATGTTGTTAAATAGGAAAAAAAACGGGGGGTATGAGTATGTTCCGCCCCCTAAGTTTTTTAAAACCACCTTAGAGGCTCAACGCTTTTACATGAAAGAGAAAGAAGCGTGGATAGAAGGATTTGAAGACCTTTGCGGCAGACATTATAGATTCTTAACGCAGGGTATAGTAGAAAGCGGTAGGGGGGGCTTTAAAAGACCTTCATACAGGTTTGACGACAGGGCTGTATTTGAAGAAATAACAAAAGGGCTGAATAACTGTGAAGACCTGCTTGTATATTCAGGTAGGGGGGTGGGGAAATCATTATGGCAATCAGATGCTGTTGGGTATAATTCTAACGTATTCCCGGGCTGTACACAAATAATAACGGCTTGTGATTTAGACCGTATAACAAAATTTTTTAACAATAAAATAGACGGAAACTTTAAACATGTTGACAAGCATATATCGCCAACACTAAGGGGGTATAGCAATGCAAAAGGTTATCCCGAAAGAGAATATACTTATAATATAATTAACAATTTCGGAGAAGAGGATTTAGCGCACTCTAAAGTTTTTGGTCGACAAACCAGTCTTTCCTCAAAAGATGTTACAAATATTTCTGGTTCTCGTGGTATTTTAATTGCGGTAGACGAGCCGTTTCTACATCCTTATTTAAAAGAATTAATAGCTACATGCGTTGAGGTTTTAACAGAAAATAAAGAGCGTATAGGAAGTATGTTCATGGCTGGCACACTAGAGCATGATAGCCCTCAATCGTGTATAGAGCAGCTAAAGTTTTTATTAGAACACAAAGAAAAGCTAAACATAAGAGATTTATTTCTGCCGTTTTATCATGGGGGAGCATTAAGAGACGACGGAACCTCAGACCATAAAAAACTAATAGATGAATGGGAAAAGAAGTGTGAGGAATACGAAAAGATGGAGGATAAAACATTTTTATATAACTATAAGAAAAATAATCCCCTTACCGAAGAAGACGTTTTAACCTTATCTATGGAGGGAGCGTTGCCAGCAGAGGTGTACGCAAATATTGAAGAGCAAAAAAAAATAATCTTAAATACAAAGCCGCCTATTGACAGGGTAAGGGTAGGCAAAGAAGGGTTTAGTTTAAGCTCATCAGGAAAAATATTATTGTATGAAAAACCAAAAGAGGGAATTAAGTATATAGCTGGTACAGACCCTATTCAAGCGGAAAACACCGCAAGCAAAGAGGGTTCTCAATTAGTAACAATAATATATAATACTTTTACTAATACACCTGCTGCTCTTTATGCAGAAAGAACACCTTATTCGGATATTTTAGCTAATAACGTTATAAACCTTTGCGACCATTACAATAAGGCGGTTAATATGATAGAGGCTAATGCGGGGCATATACTAATAGGTAAAATAAAGGAGTTAAATAGGAGGGATTTGTTAGCAAAGCAACCTAAAAGAACAGGTTTAGCGGTGAAAGCAACATCTAAAGTACCCATATATGGTGTTCGTATAACGGGAAGTACGCAAGCGCAAGAACTTGCTCACGAACTGCTAATAAAAGAGATGCTAAATAACTCAGGGAATATATGGCACTTAGATATATTAAACGACTTTGCAAATTATTTAGCAGGGAACTCTGATTATGTGGACGCTTATAAAACACTTCTTATTTATAAAAAAGAGATAGAACTCCGTTCTGCGGTAATGAAAAAAATTAACACAGAATATAAATATGTTCCTCTAACCAAGATAGACCATACAGGAAGAAGGGTTAGAACGCTTGTTAAATTTCCTGTGCAAAAAGAAGAAGTTATAAAAAATAGACGTGATGAAGAAAGTTAGATTTATAGCTAATAGGCAATATATAGAAGAAAAAATTGACTGCATATACCCTTTAATGAAATTGGTAAAAGGATATAGTTATATAGCAAATAAAGTTAACGCTCGATTAAAAAAAGAAGGAAGTACAAAAAAAACAACTACAGATGAAGTTTATAGGTGTATAAATAAGAAACACTTAGTTGACGAGTATATACCCTTAATAATAATTGAAGAAACATTTTTATTTTTTAAACAAATAAAAAAGGCTATCCCCACCGAAGCATTAGACAAAGGATAATAATGCTATATTTGTGTATAAAGAAAATAAAGATTAAAAATGTTGACAGGAGCCGACTTAGCAAAGTATCTTAACCTTAGACTTGATAAAGACTATAGCGGTTACTTTAACCCTTCTAAACTAAACGCTGCTATAAGGGCGGGTTTTTATAAGATTGTAGAGAGAAAATACCAAGAGCTTAGTTCTCAAAAAACATACGATGAATTAACGGGATTTATAAAGACTAATGTTGCAATAGACCTTTTTAATTCGCTGTTATTTATAGACCCCTTGCAGATTATAAATGTAACGGGAAGTTCCCCTGCTACAATAACCACTTTAAACGCACACAGGCTTGTTAACGGGCAATCTGTTACTATATCTGGTGTTGATGGCATAACAGGCGTTAACGGAACTTTTGTAGCCACAGTAACAGGTGCTAATACGTTTACTATACCCCCAGCTACCACAGGGACATATACGGCAAATACAGGTAGTATTGTTCCATCAAACGGATTGTCGGATTACCTACACCACCTAACTTCTTTTTCATATATATTAGGGCAAGATATTAACATATCATCTGTAACGGCAGGGACTAATACTATAGTAGCGACTTCTCAGCCTCACAATTTAAGAACAAAAGATAGTGTTTTTATAGAAAATGTTGTCGGTATAACAGGCATTAATCAGGAGCATACTAATATTACTGTGCTAAACAAAACAAAGTTTTCTATAGGGACGACAACAGGGACATATACTTCTGGCGGAACGGTAAATTTAGTAAATAATAACTCTACAAAACTAAGGAGAAGCAATGCAAAGGGATATTATGCTACTGAGCCTACAAATATATTTCCTACCCACGAAATGACTAATGGTACAATAGTTTTTTCACCAACTGCGAGTAAAGTAACATTAGATTATATTACTAAACTACCTGTAGAGATAGATGTTAATGATGATGTTATTGACTTAGAAATAACCTATAACCCGAAATTTCTTTACTACTTAATAGATAATGTAGTATTTGATTTAAGTGGAGATAATAGAGACAGCCAATTAAGGGCAACAACATCACAAGATGTTGCTATGAACCCATAAGCTGTTGTAATGTCAAAATAATAATTCTTTTCTTTTAATTAGTTACCTTTGATTGTGGCTTTTGAAGAAAAAATAACGCCCCGAGGGGGCATGGACAGCGAAACTGATTTAACAGACATCAGCAACGGTAACTATTTGCCCACAGCTTATAATATTAGGCATAAAACAACTGACGGCAACTCAACTAATCCCCCTCAAAACATATTAGGAAACGAGTATGTATATACTGGAGGTTCTGTTACACGGCAAAATAAAAGAGTAGCTATAGCTATAAACGCTATTGCTGCTGGAACAGGAACTATAGTTTTTAAATCTTCGGGAAACGGAACTGCTATAACAACCACGTCTTTTACAATACCTATTAATGATGTAGAAACAGCTATAGATAATGCCGTTTCGGCTGCTAATACTGCACTAACCTCTTATGGAGGTGTTACTGAAATAGCCTCAGAAAGAATTGTTAATAGCAACACCTCTGCTTCTTATGTTATAGAGATGGGGGGGCTATCACAGAACAATCAAGGGATAGACTGGCAGGTATCGGTTACGGGAAGTCAAACATTTTTATTCACTACGCAAGAAGCTATCCCAGAGGGATTGGCAGGAGACCTTATAAAAACAGCACATTTAGTATTAAACAATAATAATTTTCAGTATTGGACAACGCAACAGCTTTTACCTGAAACTAGACAGGTAGTGGAGGCTTCTAACGCTTCTCCTATACGGATAACAGAAGATACAGCACACGGGCTTAGTGTTGGCGACTTAGTAAATATTAGTGGTGTTAAAAGAAATACTAATGCAAATGGGTTATGGTTTGTTTCCTCAGTAGCGGATAATTTCACTTACGACTTAGCAGGGAGTGCGAGTTCGGGGACAACTGCTAGTATAGGAATATCAAGCGGTACACAATACCTATCAACAGGAGAAATATTAATAACTACTAGCGGAGCGCATTCTATTAGTAATGGAGCGACTGTTTTTATAACAGGTTCTGATGCTAGTGCAAATGGAGAATGGGAAGCGTTAGTAATATCTACTACAACTTTAGTATTAAAAAGCAGTACTTACACGGGTAATTTTGGCGCAGGAGGAACGATAGTTCAAATAGCTAACGCTACTCATAACCCTGTTGGATTAGGAGAGATAGGAGTAGTTACTGTAGATTCTAATGACCTGCATACATATACAAGGCTAATTAGAAGTACTGAGTTTAATTTTAGAACTAAAAAACAACAAGATATTCGTGGGCAATTTTATAATGACACCTACGCCATTTACTGGGATGATGATTTTAATACAGGAAGGGTATTTTACTATGACTATGTCGCCGCTAATGGCTTTGTAACTGACGGGGCAATAAATTATATTGATACCAACGGTAGATACACCTATGGAGACATATCTACAGGTTTAAACTTAATATTAGTGCCTGACACCGTTGATATTGCTTTTGAAGGGCAATTACAAAGCGGGGGCGCATTAACAGCAGGAAATAAAAGGTATGCGGTAAGCCTAGTAACAAGTTCTTTAGAGGGGACAGCCTTTTCTAAGCTATCACCCCCTATACCAGTTTATTCGGCTAATACTAATAACCCTACTAATATTCTAGGAAACGAAGCAGGGGAAGGTACATCAAAAGCAAACCAAATAAGGATAAGCGGTATAGACCCCGACGTATTTCCTTTTGTTCAAGTAGCGGTAGTAGATTATAGCGGTGGCTCTTTTTCAGGAACAATAATAGACAGGTATGAAGTGCCTGTAGGGGGTGAGTTGGTGGTAACACATTTTGGGAATGAATCTACCGCCCAAGACTTAGACCTTACTTTACTAAACCAAATTACAGCAGATATACAGTCTGCTAAAAACATAGAGATATTAGAAAATAGGCTTATAAGGAGTAATATTACCGCAACAGCAGAATATGATTTAAGTGAGTGGGCACAGAATTCGAGTTATAGGCTAAAAAGAGGCTCTATGACCTCCGTAGGGAGTGGAGAAGCACCTGTATTTGGAGAGTACCAAGACCCTTCCAATGTGTTTAATTTTACATCGGCTATGCTTAATGAAACCTATAGAATGGGTATTCAATTAGAAGATAGAGATACAGGGGTATGGACAAGAGTTTATCATGTGGGTGATTTTAAATTTGATACTTCTGCAATAGGAGGCAGAAAGCTAGAAACACTAACGGATTATAATTTAACTAATACTCCAACGCCACCAGCAGATGCTACTGAAACATATTATTTTTATTTAACCTTAGAAGGGTTTGATTGGGATTATGTACTGCCTAACGGTAAAACGATAAGGGAACAATATAAAAGCAGGAGGTTTAGTAGGGCTGAAATTAACACAAGAACTATTTTGCAGACGGGCATAGTTTGTCCAAAGTCTGACAAAGACCCTCTTGTGTTTTTTGGACCCGCATTAAACTCTTGTGTATTAAGTTCTACCACAGCCGTAACCTCGCCTAGTTTCCCTTACGCTCTGGGGGCGACAGATACAAGAAGGCAGTCAGGGGTGTTGTTTTCTCCAGATTATATCTTAGGAAGTGTTCAGCCAGAATACGTGAGTGGAGACGAGCTTTATACTTTTGGGCAGCCTCTTTTTCAAAGAATAAAAGACACAGGGACAGGCGCAGGGACAAGACCTACCGCTGGATATTCAACAATGACAGAGCTTTATGGGGCTGTTGGCACTTCTTTTGACACACATGATTTAGACGGAATTACCCCTATTACGAGTGATGAAACAGTTGTTATTTCGGGAGTAACAATAGAGGGGCTTGCTTTTTTAAACGGACTGAATACCCCCACTTTTAATAGAGTTCCGTCAGGGCTTGCTTTTGCCATTAACACCACCTTCATAACTGATACAGCGGGGTTGATGGCTAGTGATTATGCTGTTTATTATTATCAATATTACCGTGCTTCATCTAACCAATATGGAAGCCCTGAAAATAATCAATGGATAGATTTAAGTGCTATTTACGAAATAACAAACGATACTTCTAGCTCTACACAAGATGTAGTTTATTTACAAGACTGCTTTACTCAGAAAAGTTATATACGCATTTATGATGCTGCATTTACAGGGCAAAACGGAAAAGTTCTAGGGTTTTATTCGCAAAACTTAATTAATTCTCAACTAAGGAACGAAACAGGAGAAACAAATCAATTTATTTTTCCGAAAGGGAATGGGAGTAATAGTGGTTTTGATGGCAGAATAAATGAAGTTACAGTATTTGAAAATACTGAACCGTTTGAATACAACTTAGGCTATAACCTTCCTGTGCAAATACAGTCGGAAGTGGGATATGACTCTTTATTTCCAAAACAGACTAGATACCCTTCACGGGTATATTATAGTGCGTTTAAACCAAGTGGTTCATTAGTAGATTATTTTAGGACATTTTTACCTTTAGATTTTTACGACCAAGATGAAAAGTTTGGTGAGATTAACGGTATGCTTGCTGTTAACGGGGAACTTTATACATGGCAGGAATTTGCCCTTTATAGACAATTCTTTAGCACACGAGCAGAGTTTAATAGTAGCGACGACACCCAAACAATAGTAGTAGGTAGTGGTAATGTATTTGCTCAGAGAGGAAGAATGGTTAACTCTATAGGGTTAACCCATAAATGGGGAATTAATATAGTAAAAACAAACGAAGGACGAGACGCTGTTTACTGGATTAACGCTAAGTTAGGTAAGCTAATGCGATTTGCGGGTGATGGGGCGAGAATTATTAGTGAAAACGAAAAAGGAGAAGGTAGAATGAGAGCCTTTTTAGCAAATAACCTTAAATGGACTATTGGTAAAGATACCCCCGCAGACAGTCAAGGAATACATATTGGTATTAACCTGCGATACTCTGAAATATACTTAACAGTAAGAGCAAAGAAAGAAACATCAGCATACGACAATTCTACCACCTATAGCGCAGGAGATAGTGTGCTTTACACCCCTAATTTATATGAACGCAACTTTGAACAAACAGGTGAAATATACGAGTATACTAACCCTTCCCCTGCGTCAGGGAACCTGCCTACAGACACCGACTACTGGAGAAAGATACCTCACAGCGACAATAACTACTACAATGAATATACATTGGTGTATGACGAAGACAGAAATACTTTTGAATGTTTTTACCACGTAAAACCTACAATATGGGAATCGTGGAACGATAAAATATACAGCCCCAGACCTGTAACAACTCGTTCACGTATGTACTTACATGAAAAAGGGTATTATGGAAGATGGTATGTAGAGAACGGAGAAACGCTAGGCTCTATAACAAAATCAGCAGGTTCTGTTTCTGTAAGCGGTTCTGGCACATCGTTTTTATCAGAGTTTCAAGATGGTTACGGGTTGTTAGTAAACGGAAATACTTTAATTGTAATAGCTGTTTCTGGTGATACAGGGTTGCGTATTGATGATATTTATATTGATGCTAACGGAGATGTGCAAACAGGGGCTACAGCATTAAGTTTTACAGGGGCTTCTTATGTTCCAATAAGCCAACAGCTAAGACATTCTTATGTAGAGCCAATAGCTAATATGGAAAATGTTAGTATAAAGTGGTATAAAGCTATTCTTTTTTCCACTCTAATTATGCCGTATTATGTGAATTTTAAAACCACTTCTCAGATTAGCTATTTAGATAGCGGAGACACTTCTTATGGAGACCCACAATTTATAGACAGAGAAGGGCTTTGGTTTAGCCCTATTCAAAACGACAGCACTTTATTAGGGATAAACAACGGAGACAGCTCCCAGCTATACGGGAAATGGCTAAGAATAAAACTAACATACAGATATTTGCTTTTTCAAGTTTTGGAAGACATAATTGTGAAACAAAATATTTCTAATAGAAATCACAGAAACTAATGAAAGAAAAAACCTTAAAAGAACTTACGCAAGATAGTATTGCTCAAGTTTCAGGTGCAGCGAAGGTAGATGAAAGTAAGTTTTATGAGCCTACCGTAGATAATTTAATACACGAAGTAAGGGCTTCTATATTATCTAAACAACAGAATATAATGAAGTCTTGGGTAAGTGAGTTTTTTCCTACTTACTCTACAGAATTGCAAGAAAATGATTATTGTACTATAAAAATAGAATCCCCCACGCCTATAATATTTCCAAATCAGGGTGAGGCTTTTATTTATGTAGGCTCTAAGAACGGCATTACACCTTTTAGAAGGATAGGAATGATGGGGAGTATTGCTACTGATTACGCTCATCCTGCTACAAAGCCATCTCAAAAAAGAGTTAGCTATGATTTTTCTAACGAAGGAACGGGCTACACCTATATAAGGGTGTACGGTAATGTAAGCATAGAAAATATTTTAGTAAAACTGATAGCCTTTAACCCAACGCAAATCCCAACTTTTAGAAGAGATACTGATATATACCCAATAAGCGGAGAGCTAATACCCGAATTAAGATTAGGTGTTTTTAATAAACTTATGCAGCAAATGGCACAAACGCCACAAGATACTATTGCGGACGGTGAAGACCCTTTAAACGCTATTTATAGGGCAGCAAACGCAATGAAAAGGAATAGGTAGATATATATGTAATTATTTAATTAACTTTGCTTATGCCAATACCATTAGCCGTGCCCATAGCAGGAGCCGTTGTAAAAGGAGCTACAGGAGCTTTTCAGACTTACAATGCAAATAAAAGAATAAAAGCATTAGGGAAAAGACCCTCTTTTTCTATTACTCCAGAGCAAGATAAAAGCTATAAAAGAGCAGAAAGAGAAGCTCTTTTTGGCTTTAGCCCCGAAGAAACAAATGCTTTTCAACAAAGAATAGCAAGGCGAAACAATACTATATTTAATCGAGGATTGGCAATAGGTGGGGGAGGCGTTAGTCAAGCTATTAATGCGGCTGTAATGGCAGGAGAATTGGGCGCAGAAATGGATTTTGCTTCTCAAGGGGCACGACTAAGAAGGGATAAAATACGTTATGCAGACCAAAGAGGTGATGTAATCTCTAACCAAAGAAATAGAGATACTCAAGAGCGCATTTCTTATAGAAACGCTGTAGAACAGGCTTTAGGCAGGGCAAAGAGCGACGGAATGCTTAATTTTTCAGAAGCATTAACAGATATACCCAACGCTTTTTTATTAAAAGATTACTACGATAATCCATTAATTATGGATTACTTAAAATCCCAAAACCAACCCACAGGTAGTGCTTCTTTGCCTAAATACGGAAAAGATAATTTTAGATACGCCCAACCTATATTAGGATATAACCAAAGAAAAACTTAATGGCAGAATTAGCAGGAGCAATAGGGCTACAAGGTAGACTAAGGGGAGACACTACAAAGAGTTTCCTTAATGATGCTATCCGTATAGGCGAAATACAAAAAAGAGACAGAGCCGCCCAACAAGCCCTTGTGCAAAAAGAAAAAAAAGGGTTAGACGATTTAATTGGAGGTTCTATAGGTGTTGACTACAATAAAATACACCCTTTTAATAGGGATAATGCTTTGCAAGCAACAAAAGATTTCGTTTCAAAATCTTACGAAACATCTCGCTCAGGCGACCCTCAAGCGAGGGTAAGTATTACAAACAGAGGAAGCGACCTTGAAAAGTATATAGCAGATTTAGGGGCTGCCAGTAAAAATCTTTATGCTTTTGAAAATTACGCTAATTCAGGGGGGTATTTGAACGAAGAAGACCAGAAATTTATGGCTTATGTTAGAACTAAGAACCCTAAGTATATAGAAAATCTTGACTTAACAAAAACAGCAGCAATAAAAGCGTTTGACCCAGAAACAGGAGATGTTGTTTTTACTCCTTTTAAAAGAGTTGATATAAAAAACGCAGGAATAAAAAAATATTTTAAGCCTAAAGAAAGAGATATAGGAGATTCAGGTAGATTTGATATTATAGGAGAAGTTTACGACCCGCAAGAGGTAAAAGCATCTGCAATGGCAGATTTTGCCGCCATGCAGGAGGACGACCCTTACTATCAAAACGCCTTAGTAATGTTTAAAAAACAGGCATTAGAAAATTTACAGAAAAAAGTTAACCCTATTACAGGTGAAAAGATGTATGAAAACATCGATTCATACTCAATGAAAGACCCTTCCTTTTTGGAAGATTTAGACGCTGAAATAGCAGAGTTATACGGGAATTATTTTGCTGAAATGACACTTCCTAAAAAAGAAAAACTAAGGGCAAAACCAAAATCTGGTTCTAGGTCTTCAAGCAAAACAACAAACTACGGCTCTACCTTAACAGACTTCGGGTGGGAGCAGGGTTCTGACGGGTATTATAATGACGGAACAGGAGAGAGGAAATATACTTCTACATGGAAGGGAAGTACTCAGCCTGTATCTATGAACTTATCAGGGAGCCAAGATTTATTTAGGGCTTCTGACGGCACGTTTGAAAACAAAACAGGTATTCAATCGTATGAAACGGGGCAGCCAGAAATAACACCTGTATATACTGAGGGTATCAATAAAGGTAAACCTGTGCCAGACGATAGATTAGAATTAGATAAGGGCAAGTACAAATATCAAGCGTTAATAAACTTATCGCAAACAACAAAAACTGGAAGTGGAGTAACAGCAGAGACGGTAGTAACACCGTATTTAGCTCCTTTAAGTAAAGTTAAAACAGCATATTTATTGAAGTTAGATAAGAGCGAAAAGGAAGCTACACAAGCTCAGTTTTCTGTTATGGATAAAGAAATAGAGAGATTAAACAGGGAGCTTAAAAACAGCACAACAACAAAAATCCCGACTACTAACAATGCAGACCCTTTTAGAAAAGAGTTTAATAACGCCAACAATAAAAAAGCCCCAAGACCTAGATAATTATGCCACAAGAACCTTCATATAGCCAACAAATTTATGATTATTTAGGGACGCTGGATAACACATACCAAAAAGACGTCTCTTTTGATAAATTTGAATCTTCTATGCAAGATAGAAATTTTGCACAAGAAACTTATGACTGGATAAACAGCGCAGACAACACATTTGGGAAAGATGTTCCTTTTGAAAAATTTTATAGTTCGTTAAAAAAAAAAGACCTTTCGCTTCAAGAGCGATTACGACCTTCTGCAAATGGCTCGCAGACTATTTCAGCGTCTACTAAGGAAGTAGCAGAAATTCCTTTTCAAGAAAGGGAGGGAACCTTTAAAGAAAAACTACAGCCGACTAAAAAGCAATCTGAATGGTGGGAAATAACGCCAAAGCCTGTTACAGAAGATGAAAAACCTTTTGACCTTACTACAGGCATACAAAACGCCCAAAGGATAAACGCTAAAAACATAATAGAATCATCTGTTAGAAAAAAACTAGAGCCTACAACGCCACCCGAATTGTTAGACCAGCAAGTTAGGGAGTATATAGATGAAAACACGGGAGAAAAGGCTGAGGAGAAGCTAAAAAATAGCAGAACACCAAAGTTTGTTGAGATAAGCCAAACCGAAATGGGCTTTGGTGAAGACTTGATTGGCAATTATAAGAAAACTATGACCCCTGATGTGTTTAATACACTAACGCAAAGGGTTATTATTGATAAGCCTTATTTAAAACAGGCTGAACTTGATGAATACCCAAGTGAGATTATAGCTTTAAACGGCTTTGATAGAAACTCTTTAAGCGAGCCTGTAACAAGGAAATTACTACAACTACTTCAAGACAACCCTGTATATAAGAAAGATATACTAAGGGCAATGTCTCGAAAAGGTGATGATTATAAGAGTTTTACTTTATCTGCTAAAGACCAAGAAAAATATTTAAGGTTAGCAACGGTAGCGTCGCCAAGTACGCAAAAAGCTCAAGAGAATTTAAGAAATATAGAAAACTCTCCAATATATAAAGAGCAATTAAAACCTTTTTTTGAAGCCAAAACACAACTTGATAAAGATGCGGCGTTGTTTAACGCAAAATACCCTAATCTAAAAGATGTGGAGCAAAGATTTGCTAAAAACCCTAACGACCAAACAGCAGCTTTATTTTTAAGGGATGTTTATGAAAACCCAGAATATCAAAGTTTATTACAAAGGCAGCAGGAATTAAACGCTGTAGAAAGTGGATTGTCTTCTGATATAGATAACTACATATCTAATGCAAAAACTGTTTACGAGGCTCAAAACCAATATCAAAAAGCAACTAATAATAGCAAGGCTATTTCTCAGGCTCGAATTGATGCTGATGTAAAAGAAATTAGCGATAGGGTTGAGGGAGTGATACCCAACATGATGAAAAAGTTTAGCAACGCTACTATTGACCTTGTAAAGGGGATAGAAACGGCTATACCTGAACTGTACAAAGGAGCGTCAGAAGCTGTATTAGGCGCAGAGGGTTCACGGGAAGACCCTCTATATAGGGGGGCTGATTTAATAAGTGATTATTTAGCGGAAGGTGTAGATACGTGGAAAATGGGTGATAAGCCTACAGGAGGCTTTATGAATGAGGACGGCTCTTTTAATGGAGAAAATTTACTGTATAGTATTGCTGAGGCAGCACCATTGTTTTTAACCTTAGCAGCAGGGAATCAATTAGCCGCTCCTAAAATAATGCAAACACTTGGAGTAGGGCAAAGAGCAGCTAATACTATAGCTACTGTTGGCGGAATGTATGTTACTACCTACGCACAAAATGCTGACATAGCAGACCAAATGGGTATAACAGGCAGGGCTAAAACCTTATACGCCCAATCTATGACCTTAAACGAGGCGTTATGGGAAAGTATATTGCCGAACAACAAAGTATTTGGTAGAAGCCTTAAAAAACAGCTAATAGAAGAGTTTTCAAAAGAGCTTGTAGAGAAAGGCGAAAAGTATGCTGTAAAATCATTACTGAAAAAATCAGGAATGGTTATAGGTAGAATGGGGCTTGATGGTGGATTAGAAGGTATAGAAGAAATAGGCGTAAACTACACACAACCCTTAATAAACGAGGCGGTGAATAACGTTAAGGATATGGGTCAAAATCTAAACACAGATATGCCTACCCTTGCACAAAATGTTAATGCCTTCGCTCCTGCATTTTTTATGAGTTCTATACCAAGTGGAGTATCAAGTGCTGCCAGTTTAAACTTAAGTCAATCACAATTAGCTGAAATGGCTGCTCAGGATATTGAAGGCACATTAAAGATGCTTGAGAAAAGTGGTTTAAGCGTTGAAGATAAAAAGAATATAGCAGTAATATTAGAAACGTATAATGTATTAGGTAAGCAAATGCCCGATGCCAGTCAGGGTAAAAGGGCTTATGCTATACCGCGTATAACACGTATAGAAGAGTTACAAGCACAGGCGACTACAGAAGGTAGAAACCCAACATTAGTAAAAGCTGATGAAAACGAAATCTCTAAACTTCAAAAAGAGGTAGAAGACGCTTTAGCTATGAGTGATGAGGAGTTTAAAAGCATTTACGATAAAGAAATGGCTGCTTCTATAGAAAAAGAATATGGCGCGCCTGACGAGGTGGAAGATGTAGTTGACTCAAAAGAGTCTACCGTCAAAGAAGAAAAAGTTTCAGAAACTATTGAAACTCCAACAGGTGAAGCTACTTTATCGGAAGAGCAAAAGGCAGAAAAATCAAAAGAAACACCTGCTAATACTGATGAGGTAATTGAAGATAAAATTAAACCAAACAATGAAGATACTAACACTAAAACAGTACAAGAGACTACACAAGTTGAGAAGCCTACAACACAACAGCCAGAGCAAGTCGTTGAGGCAAGTAGCGAAAACGTTTCTGAACAGCCTACTACAGTAGATAAACCAGTTAGTGCAAAAAATGCACCTACTGAAAAACCTAACATTATTCGCCCCAATAAAAGCATAATTTTAGAAGAGCCAATAGTTTCAAAAGAAAAAGAAAAAATTTCTATTAGGATTGACGGGGGAGAAGAAATTGTAAGTGGACAAAAAGTAACCATACCATATTACGAAGCCCTTGAATTATTTGCCGTAAAGGACGGAAAGCAATACATTATATATGAGAAAAACACAGGGATGTCTTTAGCCGCAAATGATACCGTTCAAAAAGCAGCAAACAACGTATATCAAACTCTTTTGTATCAGCAAGCATTTAATGATAACGGATATCTTTCTATCTATCAAATTATTAATGATAACATTGATAAAAATGGAGGAACTGTAAATAATGGCAAAAAATACACAGAAACCCCTATTGTTATCCCAATAACAGAAGATAAAATAAAAATACTTGAGAGGACAATAAAAGAAACGCAAAGTAAAATATCGGAAGAGGAAGCTCGTGCCAAAAACTATATGGCTCAGCCAAACACCGAATTTTTAGAGCAATATGTAAAAGAAACAAAAGAAAAAATAGAAAGGCTTAAAAAGCCAACAGCACCTACTGAAAAACCTGCTATCACCCCCGAAGAAACAGAAACCTTAAATAAGGAAGCTGAAAAATTAGGGTATGAAAATATTTTCAAGGCTACGAACTCGATTAATAAACGCTTAGGTACTGACTACAAAGACTACCGTGATATACCCAAAGAGGACTTGCAAAAAGTTAGTGAGCAAAGAAAGGCAGAAAAAACACCTGTTGTAGAAGCAAAGGCTAAGTCTAAAAAGGGGAAAACGTATTCTAAAACAGTACAAAACTTCGAGCCACAAGACATTACAGACCATATTGCTGAGTTCTTTTTAAAGGGGAGGGCAAGTATAGACAGTTATAAAAGCAATGGCGATAGTGTTGATATAGAGCCTTCAAAATATATAAAATTCTTAAAAAAAGAAGGGCAACCGATAGACCAAATAGCGCAGGACTTAAAGTTTCTACCTCAATTTGAAAATATTGACGAAAAAGAAATTATAGAAGCCATAGTTGACTTTATTAAAAACGAGCCTTCACCAGAAGGTTATATACAAAGAAAGGCTGATGAAAAAGAAATTGCAGAAATCTACGAGCAAATTAAGCCAGAAGTTGAAGCAATAGACCAAACAACTACCGCAAACGAAGAGCGTATAAATAAGTTTTTAGAAAAATTTGATTACTTAGACGAACTTGGGAATATTGATGCTGAAAAAGTATTACAAAACCTTGATGAATTTAACAATGACCCGACATATTTCGGGAATATACTTGATTTAAACGAGAATGAAAGAGAACAGCTTAGACAAATCGCGGAAGAAAGAAAGTCCAGCGATGCAACTGGCGAGACTGCTAAAATTAGTAAAAGCACGAGCAGCGAAGAACCCACCAAAGAATCCGAAGGACAATTAGACTTAAAAGCTAAAACCTTTTCTCAATCAAAGCCTGAGTTTATTGATAAAAATAGTTCTGAGTTTAAAAGTAAAGAAGAAGCAGGTAAATTCTGGGAGGACAGCAGGAATAAAGGCTCTGATACATTTTATTCTGAAAACCCTCAATACTTTGTTTTAGGGGCTACATCTAATATTAAAGGGCAAATAAATATTGACCCAATATATAATCAAACACCTAAAAAACTAAACGAAATAGTATTAGATTTAACCAAAAATTTCGAGAAAGATGTTTTATATACTAAAACAAAATCTAAAGGGCGTAGATATTTAGGGTATTATAAACCAAGTAATGCCGCCCTAGTTATAAAACACATTAACGACCTTAATACAACCGCGCACGAAATTGGGCACGCCTTAGATGATAGGTATGGGTTTTTAGAAAAACTGTTATCAAAAGAAGGCAGCCCGATAAAAGAGGAATTGTTACAGCTATCTAAAACGGGGTCAAAGCCGCCTAAAGATTTGCAAGACAAAAAGCAATACAAACTTGGAGAGGGAGTAGCTGAATGGATAAGAGCATTTATAATAAACCCTGACGAAACAATAAATAAATACCCTGAAATATATAATTGGTACAAAGAAACTGTACCAGAAAAAGGACAAAAAGCAATAGATGTATTTAGTAATGATGTTAGGGTGTTCGCGGGAAGTACTGCTATAAACAAGATACAAGCAAATATAGTGTTTGACCCAGAAAAGAAAAAGGGCTCTATTGTAGAGTTTTTCAAACCTTCAGCAGCTTCTCAAGAGGGGTTTAACTTAAATTGGGGGGATAGATTATCTGTAAAATGGATTGATAGAACACAAGCTATAAAAACAGCTACTGATTACGCTACAAACATTAACGGAACAGAATTGTTACCCAAAAATAACCCTGTTTTACTTGCTAGGCTAGTACTAGGAATAAATGAAAAGATGGATAACATCTTTGAAAATGGAATGGTGGACGCTAACCTTAAAAGAATAGTAGATAAAAAAACAGGCAAGAATTTAAACATAGAATTTTTAATAGAGAATTTTGATAGCAGCAGCCTTGAATCAATAAAAGAAGAGCAACAGTTTACAGCGTCTGTCATGGTTGCTCAAAGGGTAAAAGAACTGTATAATCGGTTTGAAAAAGAAAATAGTGAAGCAAAAGAAAAAGGGTTACCTATTCCACATAGTAATATAGACAGGATTATAAATGCAGGGGGTGGATTGTTTAAAAACATGGATGTAGTTAATGAGGCTCTTAATGAATTTGAGCAACTAAAAACAGATAACCCAGAAAAGGCGAAAAGAATTGAAGAAAGCGCAAGGAGATTAAGAGTATTTGCTGACGCATCATTACAATACCTTAAAGATAACGGTAGAATATCCGAAGATTTTTATGAGCAAATAAAAGCAAACGGGATGGAGTATGTTGGGTTAGGCAGGGTAATGGAAGCTAATCCAAACGAAAGGGTAACGGGATTTAAAAACAATAATGGAGGAGCGTTAGGGACTGTAGCTTCTTTTGAAAAAGTAAGTGGTAGCGAAAGAATGCTTAAAGACCCTTATTCTTTTTTAATTGAAACAGTTTATAAATCTGTAAAAGAGGGGGATAGAAACAAGGTTGCTTTGTCTTTTGTTAATATGCTTGAATCTACTCGACAAATGTACGAGGGAGAACCAAATGCTTTAGCAACAGTAGGCAGACCCTCTAAAAAAGGCGAGCCAAATACTATAGAGGTTTTTAGAAACGGAGAACCTGAGTACTGGCAGCTAAACCCTGATATATACGATGCCTTTAAAAACCTAAACTCATTAGCGGGTAAAATCCCTGCTGTATTTACTTTTTTACCCTCTATAATGCGATGGACTGTAACTAACAGTCCCGTATTTGCTTTGCGAAACAGGGCAAGGGATTTACAGCAAAAAGCTATTTTAAATAAGGACGGGTTTAGATTTAGCGACTGGCTAAATAAAAAAGAATATAAGGACAGGTATGCTTTATTTGGGGGGGGGCAAGCGGGCTACCATTTACTTAACGAAGATTTCTATTATAGAACGCTAAAAGAAAAAATGGAGGAGTTAGCGAAAGATAAGAATACTCTTTTGTTAGCCCCTAAAAAAATAGGGCAAGCGTATTCTAATCTATTAGCAAATAGCGAGAGAGCAACCCGACTAGAACAATATACGGCTACTTATAGAAAGGCTAAGAAAAAAGGGCTTGATGATTATGATGCAAATTTAGTAGCCGCTTATGAATCGAGAGACTTAATGGATTTTGCTGTTGCAGGGACATGGATGCAGTATATTAACCAGATAATTCCCTTTAGTAACGCAGCAGTAAGAGGAACAGAAAAAGCCATAAGAACAGCGTATAAAGACCCTGTAGGGTTTTCTGTAAGAATGATGTTGTACTCTGTTATTCCGTCTGTTTTAACGCTTTTAATAGCAAAAGAAATGGGTGGGGACGAGGATGATGATTGGTATTCTCAACTACCTGCATGGAGAAGAGATTTATTTTACAATATAAAAACGGGAGATAATTTAGTTATAGCTATTCCTAAGCCTTTTGAATTAGGAGTGGTTGGAAGTGGCGCAGAACGAGTGATAGATAGGACTGTTTATAAAAATGAAAAAGCCTTTGAAGGATATGGAGGGTCAGTTGCTACCTCTTTGTTCCCTTTTGATGAAAGTGCTATAGCGGGACCATACGGAACATTGGTAGAGATGGCAGCTAACTATGATTTCTTTAGAAAGAAAAACATTATACCCTCTTACGAAGCTAATAAAAAACTCTCTTTAAGAGAGGGCGACAAATACGCAAGTAACTTAGGAAAAGTTATACAAAACGCTACTGGCGTAGATGCCAGAAAAGTAGACTTTCTTATAAAAGATATGTTTACTTATTATGGTGATTGGGCAACAAAGGCTTCAAATATTGGAGACAGTACTAAAAGGTCGTTTGATTTGCCTACTACTGGTTTTTTAAGAAACGATGCGGTATCTCAAAACTTAGATGTTAAATGGGTAGAGAATGCTGCCGAAAGTTATGGTATAACACAAAAACTACCTTATAGATTAACTACAAGTAGGGATTTAGCTGTTTTACACGCAAGGTTAAGGTCAGATTTCTTTGCTTTGAAAGACGCTGAAAAGAAGTATTATAAAATTAAGACTGATGAAGAAAAAGACTTAGCGGCAAAAGAGTTAAGAAAATTAGCAACTCTATTAAGGAAATCTTGGGAGAAAGACGTAAAAGAACTTGAAAAGTTACAGGTAGCGGTTCTTAAAGCGCAGGAATAGCCTTATTCTTATAGTGCTGTAAATTTCTTTACAAACGATTATTTATAAGTGCATAAAAGCTGTTCTATATTTGTCTCTTTCCTCAGTAACTTTTTTAAGTTTCTCTTCAAGTTCTGAATTTCTATTTCTCAGGTACTTTATGCGTTGCCACATCTTATATTCTCTTAGAGTGTGGCTTGAAATAAGTTTGAATTTCATAATCAATTGTTTTTAAGTTCACTACTAACATTAATATGATTAGTTTTTAATTTGGGTATATCAACATTCCAGTCTACAAAGTTATCACCACTATCCCAACGTAAAAATGTATTAGGGCTTATAGCAAAGTAACCGTTTTCTAATTGCAATACGTGATGTCCTTTAACGCTCTTATCATTAGCATAACCAAAAGGATATGTACTATTATAAACTTCTTCTATAGTAAATAGATACTTGCCCCTATACTTGCTTTTATTCCTTGAGGTAAATACAGCTTCGCAGTTATGTAGATACCAATATACTATACACTCAGCAGAGGAGCCCTGACTATCCCACCATGACAAGTTTTGCTGTATAGTTTCTAACTCATCGCTTTTAAAGTCCTCTGCATTCTCATTCCATACAAAAGATGATATTGGCAGGTTATTGTATATAACACCGCTTTCAAGCATAATGTGAAAGGTTAAGGCGTTATTAAGGGCTATTTTAGCCGCAAATATCTCACAGGGTAAATACCCTTGCTCATTGCTTATAACGTCCTTACGGACAAAGCATGGGACAACTGGAGTGTTTATGTTGCTTGTCATTAATCAAATTTAGGTAGTGGAGCGTTTAAAATACTACCTGTAGGGGCAGAACCAATGGGGTATCCCTCAAAATCAACAGGGGTATTGCTTTCCATTTCTTTAGCGCATATCTCCCTTTGCTCTTTACACTTTTGTTCAGCGTAGGCTATTATTAACTCTTTTAACCCTCTTTCGTGAAGAGTGTTTACTTCATCTAAAATATCTCCAGTTCCTACACCTATTAAGTGCGCTGCATCGTAATTAGATAATATATCTTCAAGATGCTCACTAAATTGTTGTCCTTCTTGTTTTTGTAAGTTTTCCAGTGTCATTTTTTCTTTAAAAATTATTATACTCCCTTTTTTGTAGTGTTCTACTATATCAAAAAAATCTTTTTCAAACCCCTCTTTTGTTTTAAGTGTTTTTGAGTGTATTACCTCATTTGTTTTGTTGTCAACAGCTAAATACTCTGTATTATCTTCTTTATACGGGTCAATCACCATAGTATATCTATTTTTCATTATCTATACTTTTAGTTTAATTTTACAAATCCCAAAACACAATACCCCTCTTTTATTCCCCATTCTTCACCTGTAAGAACATAAGATACATCTAAAGTTATTCGCTGCCCTGTATATTCGTTTGTGTTGGGTAAAAACTCTTGTAACAAGAGCGCGTCTCCAACTTTAAAATCCCTATCGTTTTTTCTAACTTCAAAGGTTTTATCACCTAATTGAACATCCTTAAAATAAGGTGGTATTGTTTTTAACTCGTGTATCATACTATTAATAGTATTTAAGTTTTCTTAAAAAATGTTTCTGGCTTCATTTCTAACCATGTTACTATCTTAGTAAAGGTTTTCATATCAACAGTTTTTTTGTTTATAGCTCTATTAACAGTCATACTGCCAATACCTATTAACTTAGCGACCTCTCTAACTCCCCTACCCTCAGACTTTAATTCTATAGCTATTGAAAACTTATCCTTATCAAACTCTATCATAAATATATATTTAAGTTAATCAGTGTATGCAATAAATTTAAAATGACCTCCCGAAAACCTATCAAACCTTCCGCCAAAAGTTCCTTTAACCTTTTCAAAAACATCCTCTTTAGTAATCCCTTCGGGATATACACCTTCACATATTTGAGTAAAAGATGTGTGACCACTCACTATATAATCAATCTTAGTATTATCTAAGTCTTGATAAGTTTTTATCTTGATAGGTGTGTATTTTACTTCAGCACGTTCGTTTTCTTTTTCTATTTGCTCCTCTCTACCGTCCCATTCGCAAGCGGGGCAATATTCAGAACTATTTACACAATAGCTGCAAGGAGGGTTAATATGGCAGCTACAAGAGCCTTCTTTTTCGTATTCATCTATAATACCAATACATCCGCCTCTATTACATGTTTCTCCTTTTAAATACCCTATTTCAATATTCATGATTCAAAGATACAGCTTATCTTTAATAATACAAGTGTTTAATCTACATAATATCTTTCGTCAATAGAATAATCAGCATCAGCATCTGGGATAACAACACCTAATTCCTCTGCTGCCCATCGGTGTATCTTGTCAATATACTCACTCATAATATCTGTACTAACTTCTCCTTTGTTAGACATACTAAGGGGGATTTTATATATTTCTGCTGTATCTTCATTAATTACTTCTTTGAATAAGAATTGTGATTTTAAGAATTGGTGTACCTGCTCTTGCGAAAACTCATTACCCATATCATTAAGGGCTTTTTTTACAAAACCAACACACACGAAGTAATACCTAAGTTGTGGTGAGGTACGTCTTTTAACTGCTTTTCTAAGTGTTAGTTCAATATTCTGCCCTTCAAACTCTGTAAGGTGTTTTAGGAACTTATCTCTTTTGTCGAGGGTTAGTTTACCTTCTTTTACTGTGCCTGTAAAGGCGTATATTAGTTTTTCAGGCATTACAATAGGTTGTTTTTAGAAGTCCACACAGGGCAATTTATACATAAATCACTTGCTTTTTCATGTGCTGGGGTGAAGTGCTTATCATAATTAAAGTTTGGATTGGTACAATACCATTCCTTCCATGTTTGTAAAAATTGCGTCTCGCTCTCCATGCCGTTAGTGTTAATAGATTGTTTGCCGTGTTTACAGGTTTTACAAGTTCTGTATTTTGGATTAGTCCAGCACTTGCAGTTTTTTTCGTGGTTTAAGCAACTTTTTTTATCCCAATACCCTTTCCCGCAATCAGCGATATACCTTGTTACTTTTTTAGACTTCATAATTATATTATCTATTTATTGTAAGGTTAGTTTTTTGAAACATATCTTGCTGTAACAGGTGGTTTTCAATTCTATTAACAGCCGCATCAAAATAATCACTATCTAATTCGTAAGCATCTAAGTCAAAGCCGTAATCTGCACAAGCTATTCCTATTGAAAGGCTTCCGAAATGTGTATCTAATATCTTATCGCCCTCTTTAGCGTAGTTTTTTAAAAGCCATTTGTATAAGGCAACGGGCTTTTGAGTTGGGTGGATTTTGTTTTTTGAACTATTAGGGCTGTATAAAAACCCTTTTGGTACGGTATCAAAAGAAGTCCACGCAAATTCGTACATTGAAAAACTTACATTTTCAGAAAAAAGTTTGTCCCAAACAAGCAAACACTTTGTAGGTGGTAAATTAAAATAGTTTCCTCCCCAAATAATTTGATTTTTAGAAACCCTAAATAGTTCTGTAAAAAATTCAGGTGTTGGAGGTTTGCTATCCCAATTAACTTTTTTGTGTCCGCTATGCGCATCGCCTTTTCTCCTGCCTATATTGTGATTAATGTTTATCCCATATGGCGGGTCAACAATAGCCAAATCAAAGGCATTATCGGGCATTTTTGCCATAGCCTCCATACAGTCGCCCAAGTGTAGGTTTATGTTATTCATTATATTATCTTTTTCTTTTTTAAGAACTCCATACTAAAAAAAGCAGTAGTAGCACCTGATGCAGCACCAAAGGCATAAACGATTTTATCGTATTCTGTACCTATGCTTATTTCTTTTACATTGCCAGCCCAAAGCCAACTAATAATAAATCCCGATATAAATATTATCAAAACTTTTTTATTAGCAAAAGCCCATGTGCTTACACCTACAAAAAATACTTGTAAGAAGCCTGTTAGGAAGAGTAATGTCATAATATTACTCCTCGTAGTGTTTAGTTTGGTTTAAAATATCAGTAATTGTTTTGTTGTCTAAAAACACGTACTCAATATCTTGGTCTGCATTGCCACTATCTATAGTTAATAGACGGCTTCTCAACTCTATTATATCCTTTTGCATTTGCTCTGTCTGTGTGTTCAATTTAGAAATAACAGTATTTTGGTTGTGTATTATTCCATCAACTCCTAATTGAGTTGTGTTGTTTAAAACAGCTTCTGCGTAGCGTTCTGATATTTCATTGTAGATTTTATCTCTATCTAATAAAAATTCTACCATAGCTTTTTTAGATGTTATTCTACATCTTGAATCGTTTTTTTGAGCATCTTCCCAACTGTCAAATCCCCATTCAGTAGCAATGTCGTCCTTAATTTTTTCTAATAATTCTTTACTCATAATATTATTGTTGTTATTGTAATTCTTCTACTTCTTTTTTAAGTTCTTTAATCTCGTCTTCTAAATGAGCTATATCGTTTTCAAGGTTTGATATAGTGTCTTGCGCTTCTCTTAATTGTTCATAGGTTTCATTGCCAAAATCTCTTAGGCTAACATTTGCGTCTCGCAACTTTTCTAAGGTCATTCGCTTTGCATATCTGTTTTCAGTTGTTATATGTAAAAGCTCTTTAATAACAAGCTCTAAAAAGTAGTTTTCGCCACCCAAATCATCTTTAATAACTGAGTTAATTTCTTCTACCTGTTTTTCTATAACTTCTATTATAGAATCTATGTCTCCGCAGGTGTGTGGTACTCCTGTGTAATCCTTACTCATAGCTTAATCTATTTGTTTAATTATTTTACTAACGATTTTTGCTTCTTTACCGTTTTTATGGTTAGAACTCCAAGTATATGCTTTCCCCAAAGCAGCATCTTTATCATAAGCATGTCCACTCCATACCCATAAAGAAAAAATGTCTTCATAAGTGTTTTGTAGAAAACCATGATTAACTTTTCTACACCTCATTAAAAGAGAAACTACAAAATAAGGTTCGCTTACTCCTTTTTTATTACAGTAGTAGTTGTTTAGCGTACAAATCTTCTCGAAAGAGGGGTTTTTAGTTCTACCTCTTTCTATATCCCCAATTTGTTTTTCTGTTAAGCCAGTAGCTTCTGAAACGTCTTTTAGAGACAGATTAAGGTCGTTCCTGTAGTTTTGTAAGTCCTTAGCGGATAAGTGCTGTATTGTTTTTAGTTTATTCATAATATTGGTTTATATGGATTAGTTGGTAATGTAGTAGCATCTATAGCTTGGTTGGTGGAGATGAGGTTGAATAGGTCGAAATGTTGACTTAATAAATGAATCATTATTTTAGGTGCAAAAACATCTAAATATAGAGTGCGGTCTTTGCCATTATAATAATCATAATTTACAACTAGGTCATATTTTGGATTGTCTCTAGGTCCGTACTTCTGTTTCCATAAACGTACATTACTAACTAAACCAGAAATTCCTCTAGTTAGTTTTATAAACTCTATCAACTCCTCATCTGTTATAGATGATAAGGGGCGAAGAATAGGCTTAACACCTTTAAAATTTTTTCGACTGTATTGTAAAAACCATGTAGGATTAAGTGTTCTTATGTAAATCAAAGGTTTGCTTGTGTCCGTGCTTATACTTTCAACTTGAACCTTACAGCCCATATACAAATGCCAGTCTTTAAATTGTGTTTCTTTCATGGTTTTTATTGTTTTATTGTTTTCTATAATCTGTTGTTTCGTTCTTTTTCATTATGGTTTTTACATTTCTTCCCCTTTATCCTGACCTTACTAATTAATACACTCTAAGTATAAGAGAAATATTAAAAAAGGGTCTCGGAACACTGTTTACCCAAGCATTGACACTTCCTTCCTGTGCCTCTCGTGAGGTTTTTAGGTCATATATAACACACGTTATTGTTTTTTGTCAGGACTTGCTCGAAGGGGTCAAACGAAGCAAGATTTTATACGTGCCCTTAGTTATATAAGGTCAATGTGAGTGGCTATTTTTATCATCCCTAACTATTCCAATAGGGCATTGAGGCGGTACAGCCCATATAGAACCGCCATTATGCTGTTAAACAAAAAACCCTCTCTAACCGAAGTTAGAAAGGGTAACTAAACTATATTATGAAATACTAAGAAAGGGAACTTAAAAAAAGAAGCGCCCTCACTATGTATACCAAAACAAAGAGCAGAAGGCGCTATATAATTTCGAAGATTTACTTCAAAGATAATACATGTTGTGCGAAATATTCTCATTTCTCTTTGTTTTGGTATAGCAAAGATAACGGTAAATAAATTTAAGATGCAAGAAAAAGTTTTTGTGAGGCTAATTGGATTCGAACCAATTGTGTATCAAAGTACCAGTTTTACAGACTGGCGCAACTCCACCATCGTTGCCGTAACCTCATTTGCGGAGAGTGAAGGATTCGAACCCTCACCAGTGTTACCTGCACTCCGTTTTCAAGACGGGGGCATTACCGTTAATGCTAACTCTCCGTTGCGGAAGAAAAGAGAATTGAACTCTTGCCGCTTTTACACGGACTACTTTAGCAGAGTAGCGCAACAAACCAACATTTGCCTTCCTTCCATTGTACTCGGAGCGGGATTCGAACCCGCAGCATACAGATTTTAAGTCTGTCGTGTTTACCTTTTCACCACCCGAGCAATTGTACCTTGTATAGGATTCGAACCTATAAAATTTTTGTTCCTAAGACAAACGCGTATACCAATTCCGCCAACAAGGCATAAAAAAAGCCCCAAGATTTCTCAAGGGGCTTTGTATAAATATTATAATTTACTCAATATAGTCCCTTAGCGTGCCGTAACGACAAACTTAAATAAAGACTATATAGAGTTGTTATCTTCATGGCAACAAAGATAAAACAAGAATTTATAAAAGCAAGTGAAAAATAAATTTTGTTTTTAGTTTTTTATTCATACCTTTGAAGTGTTTAAAATTAAAACATTATGAATATAAATATAGATTTGGATGAGTTTAGCGATGAAGAAGTGGTGAAATACGTTATTAATAGGTATGAAAACAAAAGCCATTTTCCTCTTAATGAAGAGTTAAAACAGAAACTTGTAGAATCGGTTTCTGGAGTACAGCCCATTTCTGTATTATTTAATATTGAGTGTCAAAGCGTAGAGGGGCAAATAAAAATAGAACTACTACAAACAGCATTTGAAAAGTATAGTTTAGTTGAACTTGAAAATAAATTAAAATAATATGATTTTAGATACAGAAAAACTAAAAACGGTATCGAACTACGCTCACGACAACAGAATATCTATGCGATGGGTGTATGATTGTTTAAACAACGACAAACACCCTTTAGAAGGCGTTTATATAGACGGTGTAAGGTTTGTGGTGGTTGATGATTCTATAAAAATGAAACCTAACAGCAAACAAAAAACAAACTAATATTATGGGAATGTTTGATACATTATATATTGATACAGATAAGTTGCCCCTTTCTGATAAAGAAAAAAAGCTACTTGGTAAAAATCCCGACTTTCAAACAAAGGATTGGGACTGTGTAATGACAGAAATATTTATTACCGAGAACGGAGACTTAGAGGTGAATGAGTGGGAATATGAGGTTGTGCCAGAAAAAGATAGACCACACCCTAACGATAAAGGAATACTTGGGATTATAGGTTCTTTAAAAAGGGTAGGAGAAAGGAGAGTTAAGCAAGACTATACGGGCTGTATTAATTTTTATACAGGCGGTAAATTAGGGTGGATAGAGTTTAATGCTAATTTTATAGAAGGTAATTTGAAAAGCATAGAAAAGATTAATGATTAAAAACTAAATTATGTACAAAGAAGATATAATAATCTGCTATTGTGGAGACCCTAAGCATCAAGTGCTATTACAAGTGGTAGAAGACGGAAAGAACCACGAGTTGACATTTACCCCGTTACTAAATACTAGTAAAAACCTTTTTCAAAGGATATGGGTATCTTTAAAGTATATATTTAAGGCTAAAGGATTTTATTACCATTGGGACACTCTTATAGTTTCAGATGAAGCAAGGCAAACACTATTAGCGTATTTAACAGAACACCCAAAATACACTCTTTATGTAGACGAAGAAGATTACAAAAGATATTTAGGAGATAAGTGGTCGAGTAATGATTTTGACGATTTAGAAAAGCTTAAAATCAAAGCAGCTAAATTGAAGTGTTATGAAGCCGCAGCACACCTTAGAGAGGCGCAAGAAAAAATTGGTGTAAGCAACTTAATGAGCGAAACAACCTAAAAACTAATATTATGATAAAAATAAACGGAATTACAATAGAAGGAAACTTATCTGGCGGAAGCTTAACTATAAAAAACAATAAGGTTTTTATAAACGGGAAAGACGTTACACCAGAAAGTACCACTATAAATATAGAGGTATCAGGACATTGTAGTAAAATAGAAGCGGATTGCGTAGAAACCATTTCTGTAAAAGGAGGAGCAGGCTCTATTTCTACAACATCAGGAGATATTAACGTAGAAGGTAATGTAACGGGCTCTATTAGCACTATGAGTGGAGACGTGGACTGTTATAACGTAAACGGGAACATACAAACCATGAGCGGAAATATTAAGCATAAAAACTAATATTATGGAGTACAGAATATTATCAAAACCAAAAAATAGTAAAGACTGGAAACTTTCAACTGCTTATTCAGGACAAAATTGGAAATTGCTATACGAGGGGACAGATGCTAATGCAATACTTGAGTTTTTAGATACTCACTCAGCGAAGAACGTATTACAAGTTCAAATTAATAAAGACAAGATTTGGGATTCTTATCAAATAGGCACGTTTGACGGAGAGAACTTAGAAATAGTGCAAGTATACGCAAAAGCAAAAAAGTACGACTTGATAAAAGAAACATTAACAAACTAATATTATGGAATGGATAGATGTAAAAACTAAATTACCAAAAATGCATGAAGAGGTTTTGGTTTGGGTAAAATTTGATGGTGATTCTGAGTTTGATTGGAGCGAGGCTTGGCTTGATAACCAAAACACTCAAAAAAGCAAGTTTTCATACAAAGAACCAATAACAAATAAATATTGGCAACTGGGAAGTGCTAAAAACTATGTGATTACACATTGGATGGGAATAACACCGCCTAAAAACTAACCTAATGGAAAACAAAACTAAAGAGCAGGTCGAACCGCTAATCCACGCACTTGTGCTAAAGGCAAAAATAAAGGAAGAAATAAAAGCGGCAGAAAAGAAACGGCTTATAATTAATAATAGTGGCGACAAATACAAATGGTTAGAATCATCGGGAATACATTACTATATAAAGGGTTTAAAAACGGCTCTAAAGTATATAAAAGACTTAGAAGCCATAACAGGCTTAGAGCACACTTATATAGCTGATATTAAAATGCCTGATGCTTATAAAAAAGCAATAGAAGAATTAAAGGAGCGTCAAAAAAAATAAAAAATGACAGGATTTTTAAAAAGATTTACAGTGCTTTTTTCGATTTGTAACCTTGTTTTTGGAATGATATACGTACAAGATGTAAGCGAATCACAAGATACGGTTTATTTTGTTGGCGCATCAATAGCGCCTATACTTTTTTACATAGCTCTTTTACTTAAAGATATAAAAGACAAAATGAACCAATGAAACCAATAATATTAATCTTAGCCATATTCCTAACAGGGTGTTACACAAAAAAGAAGTGTGCACAGTTTTGCCCTGTGCCGACAAAGCAATCCGATACGGTTATTATTGTAAAAACAGACAGCGTATTTACAACAGACAGCATTACTATTGTAAAACCTGTTAAGAATACCATATACATAACCAACCCTTGCGACAGCGCAGGCAAGTTAAAAAAAGGAACTTACAAAACAGGTAGTGGAGAAGCTACTACAGAAGTAAACGTAACAGATACAGGTATAAATGTAGTTAGCAAGTGTCCTGAGCAAATAAACAGGCTAAGGAAGGAGTATAAAAGCACGGTAGACAGTTTAATACGAATAACCGAAACAACATCAACAGAGCCAGTATCGGTATGGAGAGAGTTTTACTACAATATGAGGCTTGTAAGCTGGGGGCTGCTGTTGTATGTATTGTTACACATTTTATTTAAGGTATTAAAATTTTTTAAAATATAATATTATGGATATAGTAAAATTTGAATGGGATACGGGGTTACATGAAGATTATAACGGGAAGTCTCTAATAATAGGAGTGCCCCTACCAAACTCGATTAGTGAAGAGGAATTAGAGAGGTTTGTTCCAGTTTATGGGTTTAGTATTGACATAAAAGATGAAAGCAAAGATTTTAGGCTAAAGCGGTTAAGCTGTTCCAGAAAATATGTTACAAGCGAAATAGCTAAAATAACTAAAGAAGAGGCTCGAAAACTTTGTATTAAATATATTGATGAGCAATTAAATATTCTTTATAGCAAAGAAGAAAATATATTAGCAAAAGAATATTTAGACAAAAAAAGCGAAGAAGAAAACGAAGGTGAAAATGATTAACCAAACAACGCTCTTAAAATTAAACCAATAAACCATGAGCATATTAGAAAACCCAGAGTTTAAAGCCTTTATTAAAGATAGAGCAAAAGCAAAAGAGGATAAAAAAGTTTTATTTGGTCATGTTGAGGGCTGTATTGACGGTGCAGAAAAAGCTGAAGAAATCCTAACCAAACAGTTTGAGGAGGAGTTAAAAAACTACATATCTCTAAATGATATGTTTGCTTTTCAAGAATGGTTAGATAAAAAAGCAAATTCACCTGATGAAATGACTTTTTGTTTTATAGATAAGGAATACCCTGAACTCTACCAACTATACTTTAAAGAAAAGGAGAACAAGAAATGAGCGAAATTAAAATTGATTTTATAGAGGATTTTGGCACGAAGTACGCTAAAAGATACCCGTTAACAGCTGCAGGAATATCTGAGTGCATGAATAATAATGAAGATGTTTTTTCTTGTTCTATTGGAGAGTATTTAGACAGAATATTAAAGGGTCATTACTCAAATATAAAAGCAATAAGAGCAACTGGCATACAAGATAAAAACGGTAAAGATGTTTTTGAAGGGGATGCTGTAAAAAACTCCGCCGCAAAGTTTGTGGTTGTATTTAACAAAGGTTGTTTTGCCGTAAAACAAATTGGGCTACCAGATAGAGAGACGTATCTTGCTTTAAGAGCGGCAAAAGAAATTGAAATTATTGGCAATATTAACATCAACCCAGAACTTCTAAAATAAAAAACCTCCTGCGGTTAAACAAGAGGCTAAACTTTTATTATGAATACAAAAGGAGACGTTTCCCAACGGTCATTTGTAGATACAGCAAAGATACACAAACAATGGGAATAACCAAAATAGATGCTAAAACAGCGAAGTGGTACTTAGAAAGTGAAATAAAAGATATACAATGGGTTTTTGAACACAGGTTCCACCCAAAGAGAAGGTGGAGATTTGATATGGCTAATATAGAAAACAAAATAGCTATTGAGATTGAGGGAGGAATATTTAGCAAAGGAAATGGGCAAAAAGGGAGTGGGGCGCATAGCAGCGTAACTGGCATATTAAGGGATATAGAAAAGTACAACAATGCCACAGCATTAGGATGGAGGGTCATAAGAGTAGTACCAACAGTATCAAAACTTAATGATATTAAAGAACTTGTAATGGCTATAAAAAGTTTAGATAATGGAGTACCCTTATAATATTTTAATATTAAGTGCTGATTGCAAGCACATTAGAGAAAAAATGATGCTCAAAAAACAAAAGAAAGAGCAAATAAAAACGGATATGGAAAAGTTCCCTGTAGGGAGCAGGGAAAAGGAGGCGGTAGAAACAAGATATACCAACATAAGTTCAGGGTGCAGAGCATTAAAAGCCCTTTTGTGTAAAAGGGAAGACAAGCTAACAGCTATGGTATTAGAATTTGAAAAACAATTAGAGTACGACAAACTTTTTAAAAACAACTAAATAAATTATGACAGATTTTAGGGGGCTAACAGAAGAGCAGAAGGTAGAACTAGCTAATTATTTAAGCGAGGGGGCGGACGACATACAGCTAAACAACAACGTAGTAACATTATACTTTGATGAACACGCTTTTAACAAGGTAGAAGCGGTACACTTTGATAATGAAAAAGTATATATATCAGGAAGGTTTAGCGACAATAGAGACAAGACAGAGCTAGCTGAGGAATGGTTAGAAAACAACAATTACACAGATTAAGAATAGGATTATGAGAAAAATATTCATGTTAATACTAAAACTATTATTCCTTTATGCAATGTGCGCTTTACTGGGTGCTTCATTTAACCCTTTTGAGTGGGATTGGTATGCTAGGGTGTTTGCAGTAATAGGATTAGTAGCTTTTTATCTATCAAACGTAAGCGACTAACCCTTAACTAACCCCTTTACTATTAAAGAAAACACGTATAAAACTTAATTATGAATTTACTATTAGAACAAATCAAAAAAGATTTTAGAAAAAACAACAGCTTGCCTGAAAATGCAAGGTTATCCGAATCCCAGCGAAACGAAATCGCTATTATATACGGCAATGAGTTTGCAAAAGAATATGTCGACTTTATTGATTATAAAGACTATAAACTTGCAGATGATGGTTTTTGGCGTGTCAACGGCAAAGGGGAAACATTTGAGTGCGATGATGTTATTGCTCAGTTACACCAACACCTTAATAAAGCTATAAAACAACATGGAATAAGCTATACAAATTATGGAAACAAAAAAAACAAGGGCTTTACCATCTCCAAAACTTGATAACAAATAAAAGCTCTAAATAATATGAACCCAATATTTTACACAACACTAGAACAGAGTAAAAAGCTAAAGGAACTAGGTATAGTTCAAGAGAGTGAGAATGCTTGGTTTACTTACGAAAAAATGGGTAATGAACAAACCCCATCACTTCATTCTTTTTACCATAAGAACTGGCAAGAAGAAGAACAGAGAGCGTACAGAAACTACAAGTTTATAGCCTCAGCCTTTTCAGTAGGTGAATTAGGGTTGATGCTACAAAGGGGTACGCCTAATTATATTTCGTATATGCAAATGTGGTCTTACAGAGATGCAGGGGAACAGATTAGAAGCTATGACTACGAAGCACAAGCAAGAGGTGAAATGCTTTTAGATTTTTTAGAGGCTTATTCTGGTGAAATTAAAACCATCAACCAAAGGTATTTAGAAGCTATTAAATAATGATAGAAGATGAAGAAAAACCAAAGCTAGTTGGATATTTAAACCGAAAATACGGATATAACGGTTTTGAACCAATAGAAGCAGGAACACCAGTATATGAATTGAATAATAGATATTTTTTTGAAATGAAAATCACATTACCATCACATAATAGAAGCCTTGTTAGACAATGGTTTAGAAAGGATAGCGGACTACTTAATCACATAAACATCACATAAAAACTATAAAATTATGAACGAATACCAAAAAAGAAACTTTTGCAACCACGACGCTAGTTTAGCTTTGAGGGGATTGGGGTATAAGGAAAAAAGCATCGCTGTACATTACAGCGAGAGTCTCTTTGAAGTTTGGCAAAAAGATATTTATATGAACTCCGTTCCAAACTGTATAGCCGCCCCCACTTTCTTAGATGCTATTGCTTATCTATGGATAGAGCACGGGATAGATGTGGTTGTGCATGTGTTAACCTATACTGCTGCAATGGAAGGGTATTATCATTGGAGCGTAGATGAGTTGATAGAAGATAAATTTGATATGTTTACACAATTAGAAGGTGAAGAAAAAACACGTCATCAAGCCTACAACACATCTATAATAAAAGCCTGTGAGTACATTAAGAAAGGAGAGAAAGATGAATGAATTGCCGCATTATAAAATAAAGTTTGACACAGCAGAATCTAGTAAGGAATTTCAAGAATATTGTTTTAATAATGGCTTTACAACGTGGTTTAGAAAACCTATTGATATAGATAATAGCCAGTATTTTCACATTTACCCAAATAAAGTATTAACTAAAATAACACCCGAAACATATCGAACAAGTTTTTATGAAGAGATAACATTTCAAAAGTTTAAAGAGAAAGAAATAACTAAATGACTAAAACAATAGAGATACCATTAAAGCTATGGAGGGCTAACAAGTGAAATCGACAAAAAACTTTTTAAATTTACATTATAATATATTATATTTGAACAATGGAATTAGATAAAACCTATGAGTACACTATAAGCGAATATGCTACCCTTAAAAAGGTACACGTCCAAACTGTTTACGCATGGAAAGACGGGGGAAATCTTAATCGCCAGCCAGACTACATTTCCCACAAAAGAATTGGAACGGTTTGGATAATAATATCTTCTACTCCTAAAGAAATAAATGGGTAAACTACCTGCACTTCAATTTTATCCTGCCGACTGGAGAAAAGATATTGGCGTTCAGAGCCTTAGCCTTGAAGATAGAGCTATATGGTTTGAAATGATTTGCATTATGCACGAAAGTGAGCAGAGGGGGAAATTAGTAATAAACGGAAAACCAATGACTGATGAAATGGTGGCAAGATTAATAGGAATTTCTGAAAAAAAATACAAAAAATCAAAAGAAAAAATGGAAAATTTCGGAGTTTTTTCTGTTTCAGATGGAGTAGTATTTAATAGAAGAATGGTAAGGGATGAATATATAAGAAATGTAAGAATAGCGGCTGGCTCAAAGGGTGGGAATCCTAATTTGACTAAAAATTTGGATAACCAAAAAATAAACCAAACACACGAGCAAACCGACAAGCAAAACACAACCCCTTCATCTTCATCTTCATCTTCAACTTCGATAAAGAAAGATAAGAGAGTTTCTACTCTTTTGGATTTTAGTAATTATGAACCTGAATTGGTAGATGCTTTAAAAATTTGGGTTGACTACCGAAAAGGGAGGGGAGGAAAACTTACAGTTAAAAACCAAAAATCACTCGACTTTCAAAGAGATAGATTAAAAAGACTGAGTAATAACAATAAAAAATTAGCGGATGCGATTGTAAAATGCGCTACCGAAACTAATTGGGACGGCTTATACCCTATTCCAGAAAATTTAAAAAGCGTGTATTTACCCGAAGAAAAAAGGATGGTAGTGTAATGATAGATAACGCAGTAATAGAAGAATTGTTATCTGCCGCAAAAATAAAAACGGTGGTAGAGTCTTATATTCCTTTAAAAAAGAAAGGAATAAATTGGGTGGGGCTTTGTCCTTTTCATGAAGAAAAAAGCGGGAGTTTTACAGTAAGCGAAGCAAAAGGCATTTACAAATGTTTTGGCTGCGGGAGGTCGGGCAACGCTATAAGTTTTTTAATGGAAAGGGGCGATACTTTTTTAGATTCTGTCAATTCATTAGCAAAAACTTTCGGGGTAGAAATTCCTGATTCAAAACCAAAAGAATATTTTAAACCACAAGAGGTAAAAACAGGGTTAACAGAAAAAGCAGAAAAATACTTAACTCAAACAAGGGGAATAAGTAAAAACACCTTGCTAAGATTTGAAATATGCTCTAAAAAGGAGTTTATGCCGCAAATAAGTAAGGAAACCGACTGTATATTGTTTAAGTATTACCGAAAAAAAAACCTTGTAAATATAAAATATAGGGACGGAGCAAAAAACTTTAAACTTGAAAAAGGGGCTGAGTTAATTTTTTATAACCTTGATGCAATAGAAAAAACAAAAGAGTGTATTATAGTTGAGGGGGAAATAGACTGTTTAACAGCTTACGACTGCGGAATACACAATGTAGTAAGCGTGCCTAACGGAGCTTCAAAAGGAAGTCAAAGACTTGAGTACTTAGACAACTGTGTAGAATACTTTATTGATAAAGAAAAAGTAATAATAGCCACTGACAACGACCAAGCTGGGAAAACACTAAGAGACGAACTAACTAGGCGATTTGGGGTAGATAGATGTTGGCACGTAAACTATCCAAGCGGGTGCAAAGACTTTAACGATGTTAAAACAAAATTAGGGGCTGAAAAAGTTGTTGAATGTATAAAAAACGCAGAACAACCACCCCTTGCGGGAGTTTTAACTGTAGCTGACATAGAAAAAGAGTTAGACACACTGTTTGTAGAAGGCTATCCTTCTATAGACGGGATTGACTGGGTATATTTTGACGAGCTAATAAAATTTTCCTTTGGGAGACTAACCATAATTACAGGAATCCCAAATTCTGGGAAAAGCGATTTTATCGACCAAATATCAGTTAGGCTAGCTAACAGGAGGGGATGGAAATTTGGCGTGTTTAGTCCTGAAAGGCTACCTTCCGAAATACATGTTTCAAAATTAGCTTCGGTTTATATAGGGATGCCCTTTGTTGACTATCCAGATAGAAAAAAAATGTCAACAGACCAATATGTGCAGGCAAAGTATTTTTGTAATGAACATTATTATTTTTTGAATGTAGAGGAGGTTGATTGCACAATAGACGGCATTTTATCAAAGGCAGAAGAAATGGTTTTACGGTTTGGCATAAACGGGTTGATTATAGACCCGTACAATTATATTGAAAGTAAAAGACCGAATGGAATGAGCGAAACCGAATATGTATCCCTTGTTTTAGGTAAAATTAAAATGTTTAGCTATAAGTATAAAGTTCACCCGTTTTTAGTTGCTCATCCAACAAAAATGAAGAAAAACGCAAATGGAAAATACGATATAGCTACTTTATATGACATAAGCGGGAGCGCAAATTTTTTTAACAAGACAGACAATGGAATAAGTTTATACAGGAATTACGACACGGGGCTATTAGATGTGTATGTTCAAAAAGTAAAATATTTTTGGGAAGGAAAGGTAGGTTATACCTCTTTTAAATACGACCCTTATACTTCACGATACAGCACAGAAATGGGAGATTTTGAGCAAGAGTATAAATACGCCCCGTACTTTGCGCAGCCTACCGTAAAACAATTAGAAATTGAAGAAAAAGAACCTTTTTAACAACATAAACAATAAAAACAATGGCAATTACAGCAACAAGCGAAGGAAGTACAAATTTTGAACCAGTACCAGCAGGAACTTTCCCTGCAAGATGTTTTAGCATGATTCACTTAGGAACCATGAATGAAAACATTATGGGAACTGAAAAACAGTTAAACAAAGTAAGGATAAGCTGGGAGCTACCTACAGAACTAAAAGTGTTTAAAGAGGAAAACGGGGAACAGCCTTTGGTAATAAGCAAAGACTTTACCCTATCTATGAATGAAAAAGCCACCCTCCGAAAATATATGGAAAGCTGGAGAGGTAAAAGCTACACAGAAGAAGAAGCAAAAAGCGTGGATATAACAAAATTGTTAGGAGTGCCGTGCCTTTTATCCATAATACACAAAACCAGTAAAAACGGTAAAAAATATGCGGATATATCTTCTGTTACAACTCTGCCAAAAGGGATGGAAGTTCCATCACAAATCAACCCTACTTTTGAGCTTAATTATGAAAACTTTGATAACGTTTTGTTTGAAACACTACCTGATTTTATTAAGGATAAAATGAAAAAAACACCTGAATATCAAAAGGCTATTAATCCAGAGAGCGAAAACCTTGAGGGAACTGATGACGATGTTCCTTACGTAGATGATGAGCAGGATGGATTGCCCTTTTAAATTAACTGAAAATTAAACACTTATGAATAACATTTTAGATGAACTAAGCATACTCCCTGAAAACTACAGGGAGTTAAATACTGCTATTAAGCAGATAAAGGAGGGGGTAAAAAAAGAGGGGGTATCAGCTTTAAGGGTAAAAGCCCAGCTTAAATACATGGAGTTAATGATTAAAAGGGTTAAAGACATTGTAGATAAGGCGGCTTTAGAAGAAGCGGACAGCTATGGTGATGAAGCCTTTAATAAATATGGTTTTGAGATACAAAAGTCGGAGAACGCAACTAATTATAATTACGATAACTGCGGAGACCCTGAATTAGATTTGTATTTAGAAAAAGAGGCTATACTAAAAAGAGACAAGGAAGCAAGGCAGAACTTTTTAAAGTCATTGAAAGAAAAGTTTGTTATGATAGATGAAAAAACAGGAGATATACACGAGTTATACCCACCTGTAAAAACCTCTACAACAGGCTTAAAATTCACCTTAAAAAAATAAACTATGCACAATTATAAAAGAACAGTAAGCAACCCTCGTATGGCAATAATGCAATGTGAGAACTGCGGAGCAAAGAAAACTGACAGAAACGGGGTATATACCTACCAAGAAAAGGATAAGCCTGAACAGAAGGTAGAACCTGAGTGTATAAGCAAGAGAGGTGTAAAATGAGAGTACTAACATTTGCAACAAGTTTCCCCTCAACACACCCACGAAAGGGTGAGCCTACATACTTTGTAGAAAAGATATTAAACTCCATAAACCACAAATATGAAGTTTCGGCTTATGAAGTTGATAAACTTTTAGGGTTTAGCTTATTAGACCAGTTTGGAATAAAACTCCTTCCTAAACACCACACAATAAGGGCAGACAGAAAAGATGGGAAAAAATGGAAAGCTGGCGATTATTTTAGCCCGCGAGTTTGGAGTGGCAGACCACGCGTAAGCAAACAAATAGTAATAGCCCCGCCTATAAAGGTAGAGAAGGTTTGGGATATAAATATATACCCGACTTACGATGTATGGATAAACGATGAAACCCTTTTACGTATAGGCTCGGAAGATTGGGAAACATTGGCGACAAACGACGGGCTAAACGGTAAAGATTTAACAGACTGGTTTATACCTAATCCTAAAAAGTTTAAAGGGTTTAGCGGTCAGATTATATGCTGGAATAACGAAATAAATTACTAATCATGAAAATAACAGATAACGAAGAGTTTAAAAAGGCAAGGCTGTCAAATTTAAAACTTAACAATAGCTCCGCTTATAACACGTCAAAAAGCAGGCATATAGACTTAGGCGCAACCTTAGCCCAAAGTATTTTAGAAAAAGAACATGAGGCTTTTTGTGAGTGGATAAATCAAAAAATTGCAGAAGATTGCCTAGAGGTGCAAAATGAAAAGTGGTGCTATTCTTACGAAAATGGTTTAACTAAACCTTTAAATTACAGTGAACTTAAAGAACTATACCAAAAGGAAAAGGAGAAAACTAAATGAAATACGAGATTAAAACAATGTACACGCCTGTTATACAGGCTAACCACAATTTTTGCATAGCAAAGATAATGGAGGACGGTACTGTATATGAAATCGAAAACACTATTATAAATGGTGCTTACAGATGTTCTTTTAATACAAGCACTTCTGCAAAAGAAACCTACGACCAGTTTGGCTCTATAGCTCATATAGACTTATGGAATGAAGCTATGGATATATTAATAGCACAGATAGGAGAATTATCAGAGGATATACATAGGACAGGAGAAGATGGGAAGAATAAAGGTTGAATCAGATATTATCTACACCGTTATAGGGGAGTTTGACTGTGAATGCGGGAAGCCCTTACTTATTAGTTTAGAAAACGAAAGTAACTATTGGGACACCTCCATATTAGAAGGAGAAAGAACCACTTGTATTAACAAAGAGTGCTTAAAAGAATATGTTATAGAGAAAGAAGAATACACGGGTGATTTAATAGCAAAAACAACTAATGGGAACTAAAGAGTACAAAACAGAAACAGTAGCGCAAAGAACTTCAAAAGAGGTTTTAAAGCGAATATTAATGATAAATGCTGCTTCAAAAGCTACAGCTAAAAAAATAGCTCAACATTATACTAAAAAAGATTTTGCTTACCACTATGGAGGTACTGCAACACGTATAGAAACAATAGTAAAATGATACAGCGCAAACCTAAAATATGTATTGACTGCCAAGAAATGAAGTTAATATGGGCGCATAAAAGGTGTCAAACCTGCGATGGTAAGTATAGAAGCAAAAACACTAAGCCTAAGCCACGCAAGGCTATAAAGCAAAAGTACAACCCTACAGGTGAGAAAGAAGTGTTTGAAAAGATAGCCTTAGAACGACCTCATGAGTGTTATGTTACTGGAGAAGTTATAAAACACTTAGGTATATCTAATTGTGCTCATGTTTTGTCAAAAAAGTCAGCCCCTTTATTTAGGTTAAACCCCGACAACATACAGTTTTTAAGTTTTAAGGCACACTACCTGTATGATTTTGGCACAAAAAAACAACGAGAAGATTTTGGGTATAGTGAAGGGTGGGAAAAGCTATACCTTTTAAAAGAAAAGTTACGTGAGGAATATAAGGAGCTTGAAAAAACATTAAAACTTATCTAATAAAATAATCTTTTTTATTGTATTATTAAAAAGTATTTATATCTTTGTATTGCAATTGATAGTTACCCGTTATGGTAAAAACAAAAGTCGAACCAAGTCTAATGCAAGGAAAGGGTTTAATGCTAAAATGCGGTAGGCGCGCATATAACGGGTTTTAAATTTAGTAATAATTAAAGTGATGGTAACTGATAAGCAAATAACTGAAATAACTCATAGTTTTGTGCAGTCTACATCAATGAGTAATTCGTTTGCTGAAAATGAAAAAGTAGGCAAAAATGGTGTAATTAAAATTACAGAGCATATACCAATGGGGGCTTTAGAAAAACATTACTTTGAGGTTGATTATGATAATGGATTTACTAAAATGGTGTTCGAGCCTTATGAGGTAATTTATAAAACAGATAGTCGATAATTGATAGTATGCACTCTATTCAGTTGGGAAATAGAATAGGGTTTTTAAATGGGGCAATGGTGTAACGGTTAACATATTCGGGTCGCTCCCGTTTGAGTTCAGGTTCGAATCCTGATTGCTCCACAAAACTAAAATCAAGGTGAATAAGAGCGACCTTACGCTTATTGATTAGCTACCAATGAGTGGACAAAGCAACCTTTAATTAAAGTTAGGCGGTGTAACAGCCGCCTTTTATTTAAAAATTATGATTTGGAAATTAATAGCACTATTTGAGTATTTTATAATAGGGATAATACTTATAGGGAGTCCTAAAGAAAAAGGCGTTAGCAATCTTGTAATGGCGTTGTTTTGGGTAATATTAATTCCTATTGGAATGTGGCTAGATAGTAAAAATAAATTATGAGCAAAGAAATATTAGACGAAATAAAGAATAATGCGTCAAACAGGTTGTTTGGTGTAAGTTTTAACGATTTAATAAACTACTTTCAGGATGAAAGTAGTGTTGATGCGGTGGTTGAAGAGATTGTAAATGAATGCACCAATCAAATGCAAAAGGATATTAAGGAGTTGAGGCGAAAATTATTTCATTTAAACGCATCAATCGACAATGTTTGGCATAATGGCAAAACCAATGAAAGCGTTAACCTTGTATGTAAACAACAGCAAAAAGTAAAATCATTACTCGAAAAAACCAAACACTACGAGGATGCTAAACCTATTTAAAAAATGAATAGAGAAGATATAGACTGGCAAAAACTGTCTGAACTTATAAAAGGCAAGGTTGCTATAAAAAAAGCAAAGGGAGAAGATTTAACTGTGTGTTTAGGGGAAATGAAGGTAAGCTATAACACTTATCAAGAAATTAAAAACCTAAAGAAGAAAAGTATAAACACGGTAGTTCTTTTTAGGATAACTAATTGGCTAAACATTGAAGCCAAAGAAATTATAAAAAAGGTGAAATGAAAGCCTTAACTATTATACTATATTCCTTGTTATTATTTATAATAATAGGTATTTTTAGGGTAGTATTTTGGGTTATAAGCAGCGAGAAAAACAGAATTAAATAAACTTATTATGATATACAAAAAACTAACCACAGGCGAAGTGCGCGAAGGCAAAAACTTCTGTGTTGCCCGTATCGAAGAAAGCGGACAACTGGCAGAGATAGAAGGCAGATGGACAAAAGGATTGTTTACCGTTAGCCTACTCCACCAACCTGGCTATATAGAAACCTATAAGCAATATGGAATTGCTGCTACGAAAGGCGAGTGGACAGCCGCAGTTGCTTTATTGCAAAAACAAGTGAAAAGTTTAAAAAAATGAACTACCTAACAGTATATTACCAAGATGTAGAAACCTTAGAAGTAGAAGAAAAAATCTACTCGTATAGGTTTAAGTGGATGGCTTATATACATATATGGTGGTTAGAAACGTATAATTACGAGGACGACCCTAATCCAACAACACGAGTTAAATACGAATTGAAGTGAAAGAAATACAGGAACAAAAGGAATGGATAAAAAGCGGCGGTATCGGATGCTTGTTTGCAACAGCACTTTTAAATAGGGCAAATGAAATCGGGTGGGTGTTTCAAATAGAGCCAAAAAGATTAGAAATACCAAAAGACTGTTTCGTTTTGTCAATACTATTCCCTAATAGCAACGCTGAAAAGGTTAGGCTGTGGGCATTAGATAATGGATTTTATATTGAGGACATAAACGAAATGTACGAAGGCTTAAGAATAAATCTGAGTGAAGGGATTTCTTGGGTGCAGTATTTCGGTAAAGACAGCCATGTAAAAACAAGGCAATCACCTCACCCAATGTTATCGTTTACATGTAAAATGCCACCACAAACCTATTTTAAAGTTGGTTTTAATGGGGTATTACACTTAGCACACGCTTCTATAAAACATTTAACAAAATTAGCGGCAGATAAAATGTGGGAGAACTCACATAAAAAAACAGAAAAAATATTAGGGCATAAACCAACCATAAGAGAGGCAGCAAAAACAACATTTATAAAATGAAAATATTAATTATAGGGCAAGCCCCTCCATTACAAACGCAAAAAGTCCCTTATGACACCACGCTTTTATACGATATGTTAAGCTGGGTAAATATCACAAAGGAACAAGCTCAAGAAATGTTTGAGTTTGAAGCTATGAGCAACACATTAAGAGGTGTAAAAAATGGAAATCATTTACAGCCTTTAGTTGGAGAAATGAGGGAGCGATATTATAACGTTCTTAGAGAAAAAATAGGAGAGGCTAATAAAGTTATTCTACTTGGTAATGTAGCTAAATACAACTGTTTTAAGTTTGGAATAAATTCAATAAAATTCCCTCAAAATATTTTGTGCTTAATCCATCCTAGTAGAAGAAATTACAATAAAATAATGGCTAACAAAGAAGAGATAACCAATAAGCTAAAAGTTTTTTTATACGAACTAAACTAAAATATTATGATAAAAACAGAACCAAACGACGGGGCTTTTGCCTGCGAAGACAACGGAGATTTAGCAGAAGAGGGAATTAAATGTGCTCAAAAAGGCTTAACAATCCGACAATACTATGCAGGTTTAGCTATGCAGGGCTTACTTGCTGCACATCCAGAAGAAAACGCCTTTAATTACGAACAAACAGCAATCAGTAGTGTAGATTTTGCAGATGCTTTAATAGCAGCACTAAACAAAACCACAACCAAAACCCTTCCCGAAGGGACAGAAGTTATAGGGGAAAACATAAGCTAATATTATGGAAGCAAAAACAAAACATACGCCCGCTCCATGGTTCCCCGTACAGTATGCCTATAAATACAACATTCAAACTGTTGATTGTTATGCAGAGAATGACGTGTTGGATTTAGAGTATAGCCCAAATGCAGAGGCTAATGCTCAACTAATATCATGTGCCCCTGAAATGCTTGAGGTTTTAATAAAGTTATCAGAGTGGCAAAGGAAATATCCTCCTCAAAAAGTATTTTCTCACGGGCAGATAGTGAAAATAGCAGAGGAACTTACAGAAATTGTAGAAAAAGGAGATGAACTAATAACCAAAGCAACAACATTAAGGGAGGTATAGAAATATGGGGGTTTATATTGATGATTATTTTGCTCCATACGGTAGAATGCTAATGAGCCACATGATAGCAGACACACAAGATGAATTATTTGATATGGTTGATAAAATTGGAGTAGAGCGGAAATGGGTACAGGATTTTGATACTTACAGAGAGCACTTTGACATATCAAAAGCTAAGAGAGAATTAGCTATAAAAAACGGGGCAAAACAGGTTACAGCTCGTGAGTTAGTATCAATAACATTAAAAAAGAAGGAGGTAAAAGGTGAGTAAAGGCAAAAAAAACTTAGCGATGTTAGCGGCATTAATAGCTTTAGCAAATCCAAACGACACGCTTTTAAACGAGTTAAAACCCCGTGTAAGAGAGCATAAATCAACGCTTAATAGTAAGCAAAAAAAAGCACGAAGGAATAAGAACAAAGCCCGTAAACAGGGGCGCAGAAACAGTAAAAAGTAAAGTTAAACTAATAACACAAAAGCCACCTATCATCCCGACTGGTGGCTTTTTAACTTTTATATATGAAATTGAGAGCCTTTAATTTTCTTTTTCGTGCATTTCAGCAGAATAAGAAGTAATAATATTTTTAAACTCTTCTATGGCTATATCGTGAGAAATTTCACCTATAACAACCGTAACAAATTTAGTAGGCTGTATAGATATTGCTACACTATCAACTTCTGAAATAATTGCTGCATCATCTACCTCACGGGTAGCCTCTGCGTTCTTTAGTCTTGTAAATACTTTCATAGTAATTTAGTTTGGTTAATTTGAGTTTTTTTAGTACCTTTAGTAACCAGTAACTGCCACAATATACCGTTGTAGTATATTTTTTCTTGCTTGTCGGCAATTTTATCCGTTAAGGCTGTTATTTTTTTAAGGTTGGTTGGCTGCTCTTTTGCAAATAGTTCTTGTGGTGTCATATAGTTTCTATATCAAATGTATATGGTTCTTTTAATTTATCGTTTTTAAGCCTTGTAATAGCTTTTCTATACGCAAGCACTACATTATCCTCTCGAACGTGTAAAACGTCTTTAGAAGGCTTGTTTTGCGTATTTAAAGCTGTATATTTAATTTTATACGTTGGCATTTGGTTTAGCAAATCTACTTATAACAACAAAGCCGTGTTCTTTTGCTATTTTATCAGCCGCAAGCATTGCTTGTGTTTCGGTTGTAGAAGCTATATCTATAGTAATAGCATTAGTTGTTATTTGACCTTCTTTTTTGTGTACCTGTAGTACTACGGTGTATAGTTTAGTTTCCATTTGTTTTTAATTAAGACCATCTCTCAAATGTTCCGTTTATTAATTTGGCAAAATCTACACTTTCAGAATAATATCCGTTTGATGAGCCGTACCATTTTATAGTTACAAATCCTTTTTCGGTAGCAATTTTATAAAAAGTCCAAGTATAAGAATCCTCATAATCTTCTTTGGGCAAGCTGCCTTCATCGCTTGGATATGAGCAGCTTTCTTCTGCTTGTAAAATAGGTGCATTTAGAAGGTCGGCTAAATCGCCATTTATGTCGTCAATACCAACACACTCACAACAATCTTGAGAATGATACATTTTGTAAACTTCTCCCTCGCTTGTGTGAAAAATAATAGCATCCTCGCTATTGTCTTTTTCTCCTGCACGCTCTATTTTTAATAGGGTTTTCCCTAAAATGTTTTCTATTGAAAAATCCATAATATTAATTTTGTTTTTAATCCTAAGAGCAAAGTGCAAAAAATGCACAATGCTTTCGCTGTTTACACTTCGTCAGTTAGGCTTCTAAGCCGTTTTTATTATATCCAAGAGAAACTAAAGCGTCCTCAACTGTTATGGCGTTTGATCGTACGCTCATTAGATAGTTTCTGCCTTCATCTAACCGAGCAGC
>Ga0209475_10000533_pt1 | contig 73664 bp, 70 predicted proteins | sample tdDd471_FD_187128 | JGI IMG/M metagenome (GOLD analysis project Ga0209475, IMG submission 187128) | Marine sediment microbial communities from the Atlantic coast under amendment with organic carbon and nitrate - tdDd47.1 (SPAdes)... | ecosystem: Environmental > Aquatic > Marine > Coastal >... | reverse complement strand
CCATACGGTCCTTTCGGCGCAAAGTCCATAGCTGAGATCAGTGTGAACGGAGCAGCGCCGGTTATCGCCAATGCCATTCACGATGCCGCGGGTATCTGGATGAGACGCTGGCCCTTCTCTCCTGAAGCAGTACTGAAGGAACTGGGGAAAATCTGATAGTGCAATAATTTCTGTTCTCTTGAAACAATGGATCAGATACAATAGAGTCAACATATGAGAATTGAAGCACAATCGATAGAAGAATTATTAGAAAAATCAGGTGTTCACAGGGAACTGATGGAAGAACTGGACAGAATAATCTGTACAAGTGCACCGGACCTTAAAAGAACACTATTCACCACCCCTTCAATCACCATGATCGGTTATGGCGAGATGCCATGGAAAACTGCTTCTTCCAGTGGTGTCTGGCCGCTGATAAGTCTGGCTCCACAGAAAAACTCCGTTAATTTATACATTGCCGCAGATAAAGAAGGTTTGCCCTTACCTCAGTATTACAAAGACTATTTCAGCAAATCCGCCATAGGTAAAAACTGCATCAGAATCAGAAATAAAAAAAATATGAACAGTTCCATTTTAAAAGAATTAATCAGAGAAACACATTTATGGGGAAAGCTGAAATTGAATAAATATGGTAAAAACGGCGCTGAACCTGGTAAATAAAAAATCATAATTAATTGAGTCGGTTTTCTCCAAGATATTCATCTAATATCAGACCGTGTTCAAATGTAAGATTATTCAGAGCCTTCTGGAATTCTTCAATCAGAGAATCGGGAATATTTTTGTTGAATGCAAAATAACACCCTCTCTCATCAAATGCATATAAGATTTTGAAGGTATGAGCATCAGTTCCGGTTGTTTTAAGAAAATAATTCAACGAGATATTGGAATGGGAAATCATATCAATCCGGCCTAATTCTAATTTTTTCAAGTTCTGTACGAGAGTTCTGACCGTTTCAATCCGGTTTCCATCAATCCCTGAATCAATCAGTAACTGGTTAGAGGCATCCCCTAAAATCGTTCCTATAGTATAATCATTTGCATCATTTAAAGAATTCAGCTCAATCGGACTATCTTGTGAAGTAAAAAGTATATTTTTGGCCATATAAATCGGTCCCACCCATTTAAATAGAGACTTCCTGTCATCTGTTCTCAGCATCGTAAATAATACATGATTATCATTTTCCAGCGCGTCTTTGTAGGCACGGGACCATGGCATTACCTTTATTTCCTGTTCAGGATAATTTAGTTCACTCCCTTCATCACAAAAGAGAGGTATGCCAATGGCAAAAAACAAACTTAATACAATTATAGAAAATGGAAACCTACACATACACTCACGCTCACCTCTAATTAATATTAGTAAATATCTGATAAAAAATCACTTCATGTCAATAAAATTACTTGACTTTTCATTTTTCAACTGTACTATATAAGTATAACGGTGGTACGGATGAAAGATATGGGAAATCTGATTGTCGATTACAAATCGATCATTCCGGTTTTTGAGCAGATAAAACAGCACATTAAGGTAAACATCCTTAGCGGCAATTATTCTGCTGATGAAAAGATAACCTCTGTAAGAGAGCTGGCAAGGATGGTCAAAGTGAATCAGAACACCATTGTAAAAGCCTATTATCAGCTGGAGCAGGAAGGATTTATTTATTCAAAACCGGGACGGGGGTATTTTGTGCATGACAATCAGGGAAGCAAGAAAGATGAAAAGCTGGATGTTTTCCAAAACGCTACAAAAGAGTATATGGAAAAAATTACAGCAATGGGATTCTCTGTTAACGACGTCATAACAGAGATGGAGAAGTTAAAATAACGCTTTATAAGGAGCTTTGTATGATTGAATCTATTTCGCCGGTAACAATCTGGTTAATTGTCGGAATACTGTTTGGACTTGCTGAAATGATAATTCCGGGATTAATAATCATATTTTTCGGCCTGGGAGCTATCGTAACAACATTGACTACGCTAGTGGGGCTGACTACTGGATTTACATCTCAGATGTTGACATTTCTAGTGACATCATTGCTGTTTCTAACCTTATTTCACAAAGTGTGGAAAAGAAAAAGAGGGAAAATAAACAGCGGGGATACAACAAACTTCAACATTCAGATTGGAAAAATTGTTCCAGTTGTCGAATATATCGATCCCGTTGAAGGATCGGGCAAAGTCAGATACCAGGGAGCTTTATGGAGTGCCACATCGAAAGAGAAAATCGCCCCCGGAGAATCAGTTCGAGTAATCGGTTGTGAAAATCTGACATTGGTAGTTGAAGAGATAAAAAAAGGAGAATAGAGATGGTAATAAACACAATTATTCTAGTTGTATTGGGAATCGGAATCATAGGAATACTTTTTGCTATAGTTAAAATTGTCCCTACCCAAAAAGTATATATCGTTGAAAGATTGGGCAAATATCACAAAACTCTGGAAGCCGGATTCAATGTTCTCGCCCCTTTTGTAGATAAAGTGGCCTATGTCCATTCTCTGAAAGAAGTAGCTGTAGATGTCCCTCCGCAGACCTGTATTACGAAAGACAATATTTCTGTAGCTATAGACGGGATCCTTTTCTTCAGAATAATAGATCCTGTAAAAGCCAGTTATGGAATTCAGGATTATGGTTTTGCCGTTAACCAGCTTGCACAGACTACTATGCGTTCTGAAATCGGTTCTATTGAACTCGATGTCACATTTGAATCGCGAGACAACATAAACGGTGCGATTGTCGCCGCTGTAGATGAAGCCTCTGATCCATGGGGCATAAAAGTCACCAGATATGAGATTAAGAATATTGAAACACCTAAAACTATTCGCGATGCCATGGAAAAACAGATGCGCGCCGAACGTGAGAAACGGGAACAGATAGCCCTTTCCGAAGGGGACAAACTGGCTAAAATCAACAGAGCCGACGGTGTGAAACAGGAAGCGATAAAATTATCTGAAGGGGAAAGAATCAAAAGAGAAAACGAGGCTAAAGGTCAGGCCTCTGCCATTCTTGAAGTAGCCAAAGCTACGGCTCTGGGAATTGATGAGATTTCCAAAGCTGTAAGTCAGCCCGGAGGACAGGAAGCTCTTTCAATGAAAATAGCTTCAGACTGGTTTAAATCTTTCGAAGCTCTGGCAAAAGAAACCAATACAATGATCATACCGACAAATATGACAGAAATTGCCAGTGTGTCTGCAGTATTAAAAAGTGCTTTGAATTTTACGAAACCACCTTCTTCTTAGTTATGGAAATAAACTCCCGAAATGGCTGAAATGCAATTTCGGGATAATTGGTAAAAGGAGCGCAACATCATGAATCTGAAAAACTTATTTATGCTTTTTTCACGGAATGACGATTCTGATCTTCAGAAAATGGTTAACCTGGAAGCCGGGACATTCTTTATCTTTCTGACCGATAGATACGGTGAAGGGACTCTGAGAGAATTAAACGATTCTTAAGATGTCAATTATAAGATCATCTACGGCAAAAACCTGAAAATACAGGAACAGGAGTGGAAAGATTATTATGGTATATAAGGCAAAAACTTAATCAATCAATGCGCTGTACATCATTTGCTGAAAATAGGCTGCCACCGGTGATATTCCATAGGGAACAAGCTGAATCATAAAAACTGCTGTCAGTTCCTCCTCGGGATCGATACACATCCAGGTCCCGGCCATTCCCGACCACCCCCATTCACGGACAGAACCATTCATACCTGCGTTTGCCGGATCCATCATAACCCGAACTCCCAGGCCGTAACCGTATCCCCTGGCTTCGTTTTCAGTAAAATTTTTCAAAATATCAGCTTGAAGATGATTGGCTGACATAAACTCTACTGTTTTTCTACCGAGGATTCTGACATCGTCGAGCTCGCCTTTATGGAGAAGCATCTGGCTGAAGCGGGTATAATCATCAATTGTGGAGACAAGACCTCCTCCGCCCATCTCAAAATGTGGTTTTCTTGTAAAAACACCAAAATCTTTGTCCTTTGTTAAAGTCAATTCCTTTCCATTCCATTCATATAGACAGGAAAGTCTGTCTTTTTTTCCCGAAGCTACAAAAAATCCTGTATCGGGCATATTCAGAGGTTTGAAGATTTCATCTTTAAAAAATTGTGATAGTTGTTTTCCGCTCAAAATCTCAATCAACCGTCCCAGAACATCAATGGAAAAACTGTACCTGTACTCAGTTCCAGGGTCAGAGGCTAGAGGAAACCCTGCCAACAGGTCAGTAAACTCTTCCAGGGAAAACTTCGGATTATCTTTTCCGTATTTGTCTAATTGCTCTTCATAATATTTATCCAGCCCTTCCTCTTCAAATCCATAACTCAATCCCGAAGTCATTGTAAAGAGATGTCTGATCGTTATTTCAGATTTTGCGGCTCTGGTCAAAGGCTTGCCACCATCAAAACCGGTAAGCACCTTTGGTTCTGCAAAAGAGGGAATGTACTTTGATATGGGATCATTCATAGAGTAAAGTCCCCGTTCAAATAGGATGAGAGCAGCGGTTACAGTCACAGGTTTGCTCATTGAATAGATCCGAAATATTGTGTCGTCTTTGATTTTTACCTTTTTTTTCATATCGGCAAAACCGAAATTTTTCCTATAGACGATATGGTCCTTTCTGGAAATAATAGCGCTTATTCCGGCTATCTCTTTGTTGTCTATAAATTTCCTGAACATATCATCTATTCTGTTCAATCTCTCTGTGCTTAATCCCATAGATTCCGGTTTTGCTATTTTCATAATGTACTCCTGATTTTAAAGAATAGTCTCTTTTGAGAATAATCTCAAATTCAGGAGAATACTATCATCCTTTTACAGCCCCGGCCATTATACCCCTCATAACCTGTTTCTGAAAAATCAGATAACAAAGTGTCACAGGCATCATTACGATGATGATCGCAGCGCTAAGGTTCTGCCAGGCACCTAATCTCGGATCGGCAAATGCCGCCATCAGATTCGTTGTCAAAGTTCTTAACTTCATTGAAGGCATATAGAGAAAAGGAATATACATATCATTCATAATATCCACCATCTTCAATATGCCTAAAGTCGCGACAGCAGGCATAATAAGCGGCAATATAATTTTCCAGTATATTTTCCATAAAGGGAGCCCATCTATCATGGCGCTTTCATCGAGACTTTTGGGAATCTGACTTATAAACTGGAGATAAACATAAACCTGCATCATATCGGCACCGGCATAAATCAGGACGGCAGCCCATCTTGTGTTGTAGATTCCCAGCATTTTGATAATACCGAATCGGGAGATTTCCGTTACATAAACAGGGACTATCATTCCAAGAAGAAATAATAGGAGAACCACTTTTTTCAGTTTAAACTCAAATCTGGTCAGGCAATAAGACACTGTTGATGCCAGAATGGTATTGATGATAAGACTGAAAACCACAAGAAACAGGCTATTGACGAAGGAACGGATAATTCCCCCTATGCTGAAAACAATAGCATAATTGTCCAATGTCAGTTTTTTCGGAAAAGCCAAAGGTGAGGATGATCCAATTTCAATAGGAGTTTTCAGTGAAGCGAATATTGTTACCAGTAGAGGAACAACTACCATCACAACCATGAGTGACAGAAGGATGGCCCGGAGGATGTCGCTAAGTTTCAATTGATATTTCATGATACCCTCCCCTTCTTCATTATTTGATTCTGAATAAATGAGATAATTATAATCATTAAAAACAAAATAACAGCCATGGAACTGGCACGGCCGAAGCTATTGAAGTTAAAAGCCGTTTTGATAGTTAACAATGTAAAAGTGCTGCTGGCTACTCCCGGTCCTCCATTGGTCATGACAAAGGGGATGTCAAAAACCTGGAGAGCTCCCCGCACATTGAGAAAGAGAACAATCTCGAGAATAGTGAAAATGTTGGGCAATACAATTTTCTGAAAAATTACAAAATCTTTTGCCCCGTCAATCTGTGCGGCTTCAAATAATTCTCTTGGAATAGAAATTATTCCGGCAAGAAAAAGAATGATATGGAATCCGGCAAAACGCCATATTGATACTAAAGTTAAAGTCCAGTTCACTATTTCACGGTTGCTCAGCCAGTGAATCGGCTGGTAACCGGAATTGAATAATCCCAGAATGGAATCAAGAGCTCCGTTACTGGAAGAAAAGAAGAAACTGAACAAATAGGAGACAGCAACTCCATTGATGATAAAAGGGAGAAGGACCATAGTTTTGTAAAAACTGCCCAATCGACGCTGACGGTCCAGGTAATAAGCAATGAGAATCTCAATAGGGATAAACAGAATATGTCCTATAAAATAAATACCATTATTTTTTAGGCTCAACCAGACTTCAGACATGTCAAAGAAAACCTTTGAATAGTTCTTTAAGCCTGTAAACGTACTTGCCAGACTTATTCCGTTCCAGTCCGTAAAGCTGTATATGAACAAACGGACCAACGGATAGATAACCAGTAATATGGATAAACAGATGGGAACAGTAAGATATAAAACAAGAGTTTTAACCTTGTCCCTCTGGAATGTATTGTATTTCATTATTTTATTACCTTTGAAAAATAGAAAATATCCCCCCGAAGTCAAGCTTTATAGGGGGGATGTGGGATTTATCTGAGGGACTTATCTGGCATCAGCCCATAATTCATTGAATTTATGCATCATAACATCAAATGAGTCATAGGAACCTGCTGCCATTTCCTGACCGATTCTTTTTACATCAAACTGAATGCTGTTTTTGATACTGGTAAAATCGGCACCATCAGCTTCGACTAGAATAAATTCCGGTTGATCAAGCTGTGCAACCTGTTCAAGTACGGGATTTCCCGAAACTTCAATACCGTCGACTACTGAGGATACTCCAAGGCTAGGCAGAATCTGCTCATAATATTCATCAAAGAACCATTGGATGAATTCTTTGGAAGCATCTATATTCTTCCCGTCTTTCGGTACTCCGAAGAATGTGTCCGCCATTACTGTTGCATATTGAGGTTCTGAAATACTGTCTCTTACAGGGAGGAAAAAGATTCCCAGATCATTGACGTCTCCACCGAGGTTATCGGTAAAATCTGATATAAACCATTGTCCCGCTGCCATCATAACAGCTTCTCCTGCTGCAAACTGAGTTTTAACCTGATCCCATCCCAATCCAAGCGGATCAGAACCCATTACATCGAGATCCATCATTTCCTGAATGCGGGAATATGTTTTGTAAAAAGGTTTTCCTTCTGTAAAGGGGTCATCCATAGTGGCCATCTCATTGTAATAATTACCGCTGCCCGACTCTAGCAATGGCATATATTCGTTGAACGGATATACAGGCCAGGCATCTTTTAATCCCATTGCCAGAGGAATATATTTTCCATCATTTTTTATGGACACAAGAAGATCTATGTATTCGCCCCAGGTTTTAGGAACTGATAATCCCAGCTCCTTAAAAATACTTTTTCTGTAAAAGACAAACTCGTTAAAACTGGCTGTAGGCAGACCGATTATAGAATCATCAATAGCATAGAGTTCAGCAAATTTATTCTTACTTACTGAAGGGTGATCGTTTAATGGAAGCATCAGGTCTTTATATTTTTCAAGCATATAAGGCTTTAGCGGCAAAACATCGGGTAATTCTCCTGCTGCCGCTCGAATCTGCATGGTCTGCTCAAAACTTTCAGAATCTTTTGATTTCTCAATTTCAATTTCTACATTGGGATGAGTCTGGGTATACAATTCGCTTATTGGATTCGCAACTGTCATATAGTCATAAATAATGCTGTCCCAGGTTACAAATTTCAGTGTAATTTTTTCTTCGGTTTCACTCTGGCCATTGGCGAAAAGTAATGTCCCTGACAATAGAAAAAAAGAAACTGCTAATAGAATACTGCTTTTTTTGATCATTTAAGATCTCCTTTAATCAATAATTTATCTTATTGTCAGTCCGTTTTTTCCAACCGTGAATGATATGATTTTCGAAGATTTGATATTTTGTCCTGTTTTTATGATTTTTTATCATGGTTAATCATTTTACCGGGGACCTTTGTAAACGTACTGGGAGAAATCCCGGTTCTGTCCTTAAATGTTCGGCTGAAGTGTTCGACATTGGAAAAACCGACAGAATCACTTACTTCCTGAACTTTCATTTCCGTTGTTTCAAGTAAATTAATCGCATGACTGATTCGCACTTCATTAAGGAATTCTTTATAACTCAAACCGGTTTCCTGCTTGAATAAAGTACTGAGATGACTTCGGCTGATCCCCGTTTCACTGCAGAGATTTTCAAAATTCAATTCACAATTGCCGTAGTTGATTCTGATATAATCCATTGACTGCACTATACCGCGGCTTCTCATACTATGAAGATCTTTCAGTTCAAGGTATTGCGAATGCATAGAATTAATTGATAAATCTTCATTCCCGCCGGATATGCTGACTGCAAGATTAAAATACTTCTTTATGGTATTTTTCAGATCTTTTTTCATCTTCTTGATTGTGGCATTTCTCCCGGAAGCATTATTGTTGTTCAAAAGGATAATCAGAAAATAATTATTATCAATCGAAACAACCTGACTCTCGGGAAAATAATTGCCTATCAACTGTTCTGATAAATACAACAGAGACGTACTTTGAATGGCTTTGTGATCTTTTCTGCAAAAGAGAATTTCCAACTTAAGTAAACGGAGCTCTTTATTCCCTGAAAAAAGGTCTAAAGGTTCAGATTCATTAAATTGATCTGTCAGCAATTTTGTTAAATGATTCCTTCGGGCAGTCTGTTCCGGTGTAGGGACAGGCAGAGATGAGTTCAATATCTGCTTTTTGTGAATTTTGCCTTTTATCTTTTCAAGTATGGGAATCAGATTCTCAGGTTCCAGTTCCTCTTTCAGAATATAATCTGATATTCCTGTTTTAAATGCTTTTCTGACTAGAGGATAATCACTGTAGGCACTAATAATGAGAAATTCTGTTTTGCCTTCCTCTTTCTTCCATTGCTCCATCACCTCGAGGCCGGTCATAGCCGGCATATTGATGTCCAGAATAGCTAAATCTATTTCAGGGTGCTCCCTTAACTTTTTCAAAGCACTGCCCCCGGTTCGGACTTCACTGAAAATTTGGAATCCATAATCTTCCCATGGGATGATTGTTCTCAATTCTATTAAAGCCAGTGGTTCATCATCTGCTATTAATATATTAATCACAAAAGGCCACCTATAAGAGGCAATTGAAGTATTACTTTTGTGTATAGACCAGATCTGCCCTCGATATTCAAACCATATTCTTTACCATAATTCATGCGAATCCGTTCTTTAACATTATTAATTCCGATATTGTATAATCCTTTATGACCAAAACTTCCATTCTCTCTTTCGGGAAGAACTTCCATCCCCTTCCCGTTATCGATAATTTGTATAAGCAGCTTATTGTTGCGAATTTTAAATCCTATAAACAAACATCCATTGCCCGTTTCTGAAGATAATCCATGAATTACAGCATTCTCAACAATAGGCTGTATTAACATTTTCATAATTTTCAGCTCATCCACATTATTTTCTTTATAGATTCTCACTCTGAAAGTATCGCCGAATCTTACTTTCATAATATGGATATAGTCATTTAGACTGTCAATTTCTTTTGAGAGGGAATTGAGTTCACCGGGCTCTCTGAAAGAATTGGATACAATCCTCATCAATGATGTTGTTGTTTCTCTGATAGACTCGGCATCAATCATGCGGGCCATTATTTTTATGGAATTTAGAGTATTTGATAAAAAATGCGGATTTATCTGAAATTGAAGGGCCTGTATCTCAATAGCCTTTTTCTCCTGTTCCTTATCTCGGATCTCATCTGTCAGTATCTGAATCTCCTTGACCATATTGTTAAAAGATCTGGCCATCTTATCGAGTTCAGGGATTTTCGATGAATCCATCCTGACAGAAAAATCTCCCCTTTCAACCATTGGCATCCTCTTAATGGATTCATTAATTGGACCTATTACCTGCCTCATCAGAGAAAGGCTGTAAATAAGGAATAATATTGTGATAAAAGACATTAAAATCAGGAAGATTAATACACTATTAAAAACCGGAGTTCTTATCTCCTGAATATCCATGTAGTTTCTCAGTGCCCAGCCCGGTTTTTCGATTAAAACTTCATATTGAAGAAAATCTCTTCCCGATTCAATTCTTTTATCTATTCCATCGGGAAAACCATCTGTAAAAATAACGTCCCCAACACTACTGTTTAAAGAGTATCTGTTTTTGTTATTTCCGGTGCGTAACAGATTTTCCAGAGACTTCGATTGAAATAACACTAATATAGCTTTTATCTGACTGAGAGCATCTTTCTGAGGCCGAATTGCAGCTGCCAATCGATAAGAAGGAGTTCCTGAAACTCTTTGATAGGATAGGTCATCGAGCAAAAGAACTCTATTGGGATTATCGATCACTTTACCATACCAGTCGTCGCTCAGAATTTCAGTTTCATCATTTAAAGCCGGATTTTTATAAATATACATGGGTCTGTTTTCCAGAAAAAGAAAAACTGATATTACTTCATCGGAATAATCAAAATAGATATCGAGAATATTCTCTATCTCCCGGTCTATCTGAAATGACCGGTTCATTGATTCTGAACGACTGTATTCGTTTACAAGTTTTAGAAATTGCCTGTTGAAAGCCAACGCTGAAACTTTTAGAGACAAACGCTCGGTTTCTTCATTGATCGCTTCGGCATAACGCATTGTGATATTTCGAGATTCATTTAATTTTGATTCAAAAAGAACATTATAATATCTCTGCATAATGGTTCCCATTACAAGAAAAATCGGCAATACGATAAGAATTAAAAAAAATAAAAAAATTCTGTTTTTTAAAGAAAGAGTCCTTTGAATCATGAAATCAGTATTGTCAGACTTCTCAATAAAGTCAAACAGAGAAAAGTGAATTATTCTTAATTAATTTAGTTAGATTAGATTAACATTCTTCATTTAAAGTGTTATATTCTAATTACAAATAGTAATCATTACTAACAATATGGATGAAAAATGGAAAATCAGAAAAAGAGAAACTCTATCGAAGAGTTTACCGATCAGGAATATAAATGGGGTTTTCACACAGATATTGAACAGGACACTGTTCCCAAAGGTCTGAATGAGGACATTATACGCCTCATCTCCAAAAAGAAAAATGAACCGCAATTCCTTCTCGATTTCCGCCTGAAAGCTTATAGACACTGGCTTACTATGGAACAGCCCCATTGGTCTCATCTGGATATTCCCAGAATTGATTTCAATGACATTATCTATTATGCGGAACCTAAAAAGAAAAAAAAATTAACTAGCCTAGATGAAATTGATCCTCAATTGCTGGAAACATACAATAAACTGGGAATCCCTCTTGAAGAGCAGAAAATGATGTCTGGAATAGCTGTAGACGCTGTGTTCGACAGTGTTTCTGTTGCCACGACATATAAAGAGGAACTGGGAAAAATGGGAATTATTTTCGGGAGCTTTTCAGAAGCTGTTCAGAATCATCCGGAACTGATCAAAGAGTACCTGGGATCAGTCGTTCCCTGGAGAGACAATTATTTTGCCACTCTCAATTCAGCCGTTTTCACAGACGGATCATTCTGCTACATCCCAAAAGGTGTAAAATGCCCTATAGAATTGTCCACTTATTTCAGAATCAATGCCAAAGGGACGGGACAGTTCGAGAGGACGCTTATCATTGCCGACGAAGGAGCTGAGGTGAGTTATCTCGAAGGATGTACAGCCCCTCAGAGAGATGAAAACCAACTTCATGCAGCTGTTGTAGAGCTATTCGCTCACAAAGATGCCAAGATTAAATATTCCACTGTTCAGAACTGGTATCCCGGAGATAAGGACGGAAAAGGCGGAATATTCAATTTCGTTACAAAAAGAGGCAAATGCGACGGAGACAATTCCAAAATATCATGGACTCAGGTCGAAACCGGTTCGGCAATTACCTGGAAATACCCGGGATGCATTCTCAAGGGTGATAATTCTATCGGAGAGTTTTACTCCATAGCTGTCACAACCAATCATCAGCAGGCCGACACTGGAACAAAAATGATTCATCTTGGAAAAAACACGAGCAGTACGATTATTTCCAAAGGCGTATCAGCGGGAAAAGCCCAGAATTCCTATAGAGGAATGGTCAGAACCAGCCCCAATGCTGTAAATGCCCGGAACTTCTCTCAATGTGATTCCCTGTTGATAGGTGATCAATGCGGAGCACATACATTCCCCTATATCGATGCTAAGGGAAGCACTGCCATGATTGAACACGAAGCGACGACATCAAAAATAAGCGATACACAATTATTTTACCTCCAGCAGAGAGGAATTGATCCGGAAGATGCCGTAACCATGATTGTAAATGGTTTCTGCAAGGAAGTACTCAACGAACTTCCAATGGAATTTGCCGTGGAAGCGCGGAAGTTATTAGGCGTCAGTCTTGAAGGAACGGTAGGATGAAAGGAGCAACAATGTTAAATGTAAAAAATCTTCATGCATCAATTGGAGAAAATGAAATATTAAAGGGGATCTCGCTGGATGTTAATCCCGGAGAAGTTCACGCCATTATGGGTCCAAACGGATCGGGGAAAAGTACATTTTCCCAGGTTATGGCTGGAAATCCCTTTTACACAGTCAACTCAGGAGAAGTCTTATACCAAGGAGAAAACCTCCAGGAACTGGAGCCTCATCAGAGAGCCAGAGCCGGACTGTTTCTGGGTTTTCAATATCCTGTGGAAATACCCGGTGTCACAAATATTTACTTCCTGAAGAACTCACTCAATGCCATCAGAGAAGCCAATGGCCTTCAGCCCCTCGATGCCTATGAGTTCAATGAATATCTCGGGCAGAAAATGGATGATGTAGGCATGAGCCGTGAGCTGACGAGAAGAGCCGTAAACTCGGGCTTTTCCGGAGGTGAGAAAAAGAGAAATGAGATCCTGCAGCTGCTGGTTCTCAACCCTGAACTCGCGATTCTCGATGAGACAGATTCCGGTCTCGATATCGATGCGCTGAAAACAGTAGCCGGCGGTGTGGAAAAATTCCGGAGAGATGAGAACGCTGTAATTCTGGTAACCCACTATCAAAGACTGCTCGATTTTATCCCTCCCGATTTTGTACATGTATTAATTGATGGAAAAATCGTTCTCTCCGGGGATAGCAAACTCGCTCTTGAACTGGAATCAAGAGGTTATAACTGGGTCAAAGAGGAGATAAGGAATTGATTAACTTAAGCCGGGAAATAACAGCAGTTCCCCTACCCGCGACATTTAATGATCAACTGGTAAAATACCGAAATGAAGGCTTGCGGCGATACACGGAATCGGGCCTTCCGGGAAAAAAAGTTGAACACTGGATGAAGTTTGATATCAGTCCTCTAAAAGAGATATCCTATGATGAAGCTTCATTGGAAAATACGATTCCCCGACTGGAAATCAATAGCGAATTTACTGATCTTTGCGAACGGATCGATATCGTCAACGGAATTGTTCGTATTGATGAAAAGCGCAAGAATCAACTGGATAAGCACTACAAACTTTCAACACTGAGCACTAGAGACGGACAGGAAAGGATCACTGAAGTGATCGGATCGACAGGAGACGACGCTGGTAATTATTTCTATAACCTCAACAGTTCTCTTTTTTCAGATCCACTTCTGATTTCCGTGAATAATGACAGCAGAGAGAAACCACCTCTTTATCTATCACAAATGCTATTGAGTGATTCTGAGTCAATCATAAGCAACAGCCGGATAATAATTGAAGTTGAAGAAGGGGCAACCCTGGAACTCATTCAGAGTTTTACCGGAAAGAGTCCTCAATCGTATCTCAACAACTCCGTGATGGAAATTGTGCTTCACAAAGGATCCAGACTGGATCATGTAATCCTCCAGGAGGATTCTGAAAATGCCTTTGTCTTCAATAATCTCTTTGTCAGGCAGATGGAGAAAAGTGAATATAACTCACAGACATTAATCGCCGGAGCATCTATCTCGAGAAATGAATATGACATATCTCTAAATGAAAGATTCTGCTCCTGTAATGTTACAAGTTTGTTTCTGGGAAAAGATGATCAGCTTCACAATAGTGATGTAACCATCCATCACAATGCTCCCGACTGCACAAGCAAAACTACGACAAAGGCCATTGCCGGAGGCAGAGCACAGGGTGTTTTCAGAGGATTTGCCATGGTGAATGCCGGAGCACAGAAAAGTGATGCTGTTCAGCAGTTTAAAACAATGCTTTTGAACGATACGTGCCAGGTGAATATGGAACCTCACCTGGAGATATGGGCTGATGATGTAAAGTGTTCACATGGAGCGACTGTCGGCCAGCTCGATAGGGATCAGTTATTTTATCTGCAGGCGAGAGGATACACTCCTTCCGATGCCCGTAAGGTTCTCATGGAGGCTTTTGCAGCGGATGTTGCTGAATCAATCAGCATTGATAAAGTTAATGAAATAATTAAAAGACGGATCTACAGATTAATGGGAGAATTATATGAATAGAGAAGATTTTCCCCTTGCAGAACAGTCTGTGTACCTCGACAACGGAGCCACTACACAGAAACCGCTCCAGGTGATTGAGAGAATAAACCAATTTTATCTCAATGAAAATGCCAATGTGCACAGGGGCGTTTACAAACTCAGTCAGCTGGCTACTGAAGCATACGAAGGTTCCCGGTCTGTTATAGGAAATTTTATCAATGGGGAAAATGAAGAAATTATCTTCACAAGGGGAACAACAGAGTCAATTAACCTGGCTGCATTTTCCTTTGTTGAGCCTCTTGTAAATGAGGGAGATGAGATTCTGATCAGCCATATGGAGCACCATTCCAATATAGTGCCATGGCAGTTGGTCTGTGAAAGAAAGGGCGCTGAATTAAAAGTGATTCCCCTTAGTGATTCAGGAGAACTGGAGCTGGATAAACTCGATGAACTGATGACACATAGAACCAGATTCCTCAGTCTGACTCATATATCCAATGTTCTGGGAACCATAAATCCCATAAAAGAGATCATTGAAAAAGCTCATAAAAAGGGAATCCCCGTGCTGATTGACGGGGCACAGGCCATTGCCAGAACTGCTGTTGATGTCAAAGCTCTCGATGCGGATTTTTACGCTTTTTCCGGCCATAAAATGTACGGCCCCACAGGAATCGGAGTCCTTTATGGAAAAAAGGAATTGCTGAAGACAATGCGCCCCTATCAAAGTGGCGGGGATATGATCCGCAGGGTGACTCTGGAAAAAACAACCTGGAACGATCTTCCCTATAAATTCGAAGCGGGGACACCGAATATTGCCGGAGCCATAGGCCTCGCCGAGGCAGTGCTTTATCTAAAGAAAAGTGGTATGGAGAAAATCGAAGAATATGAACACTCGCTTCTCGAATATGCTCTGGACCGTTTTAATGAGATTGAAGACTTAAAGCTGATCGGAACCCCCGGGAAAAGAGCTGCTCTTTTATCATTTACACTGGGCGATGCTCATCCCCACGATATAGCTCATGAACTGAGTATAAAGAATATTGCTGTCCGTGCGGGACATCACTGTGCACAGCCATTAATGAACAGGTTTAAAGTTCCGGCTACGACCCGGGTTTCTTTTGGAATCTACAATACAAAAGAGGAAATTGATCTATTGGCAGATGCATTGCCGGAAATAAGGGAGAAATTTAAATTATGAGAGATAACGAACTATATCAGGAAATGATCCTCGACCACTATAAAAACCCGAGAAACTGCTGCAGTCTGCAACACCCGACACATAAAGCATCGGGAGACAATCCCCTATGCGGAGATCAACTCGATATATATGTCAATATCGAGGGAGAGATCATTAACGAGATTACCTTCCAGGGCTCGGGCTGTGCCGTGTCTCAGGCATCAGCCTCATTAATGACCGAGCATTTGAAAGGACACACTATCGAAGATGCCCTGATCGTCTTTGATAAAGTGCACATGATGCTCACAGGACTGCATCCCGATGAAGTGGATCCCGATGATGAGAAAGCAATGGGTAAACTCAACGCCCTGTCGGGAGTAGCCGAATTTCCCATGCGTGTAAAATGTGCCTCCCTTGCATGGCATACGCTGAAATCGGCACTGAAAGAAAATCTGGTAAAAGCTTCAACGGAGTAGTAAATGAAAAACAAATTCACCGAAAAATATATTCTTGATATTCTCAGGCCGATCATAGATCCCGATTTGGGAATCAGCATTGTCGATCTGGGACTTATTGTAAATGTTATAATCGTTGGGGCTAATGTCACAATTGATATGACTCTGACAACTCCCGACTGTCCCTATGGACCCGTGCTTTTCAATATGGTGGAGAGCACATTGCGCAGGGATTCGCTAGTGGATCAATTCGATCTGAACCTGGTTTGGGTCGAACCTAAAACCCAAAATGATCTGACGGATATGCAGAAACTGGACATGGGGATTGATATCTGATTGATCTGGACTATTTTGTCCTCTTTCCTTTTGATTTCTTATACCACTCAGTATCGCCGTAGAGTTCTTCATTGCACTCCAGGCATAATCCATGAGAGAATTCCGCCTTTGAGTGCTTTTCGATATATACTTCCACCTGCTGCCAGTATCCCTCATCATCTCTTATTTTTTTACATTTTGCACAGATGGGAATGATCCCTTTCAGAGATAGATTTTCTTCAATGGTTTTTTTTAGTTTAATATGAGTTTTCACCCTGGCAAGAAGTTCTACAGAATTAAAAGGTTTTGCAACATAATCAATACCGCCGGCTTCAAATCCTTTGACAAGATCATCAGTATCACTCTTTGCGGTCAGAAAAATAACGGGAATATGTTCTGTGTCTTTATTTTCTTTTAGTTTTTTACAGACTTCATAACCACTCATTTCAGGCATCATCACATCGAGCAAAATCAAATCGGGGCTATTGGTTTTCATAAAATTCAAGGCTTGTTTCCCATTCATGGCAATAGCCACTTTATAGTCATTTCTTTCCATCAGGTTTCCAAGTAACTGGATATTAGTACTATTATCATCGACTATGAGGATAAAAGATTCTTCATTCATATCCGCTCCTTTTTACCCATGACAGATTTAAAATACACAAAAAGACGATTAATCTGATCAACATCAAATAATTCCGAAGCATCTATTATTTCTTCAGCAAATCCATCGAAATCTGTTACATTATATTCTCTACACAAATTGGAGAAATCGAGTCCGAACTGTTTCACATCCCGTATTATTACCGCCCCCTTAAGAGAATCAATCCTCTTGATAAAATCCTCTTTTATTGCAGAAATAAAACCATCGGGGAGATTGTCAATATTCTGCTTGATTCGTTCCTCTATACCTTCTATTTCCTCACTTTGCACAGTACTTTTATTAACCTTTTCATCTTTATTGAAAAGAAAATAGATCTGCTTTAATAATTTATTTATATCAATCGGTTTTAAAATGTAACTATAAAAGCCATATTCTGCAGAGAGAAAATGAAAGTCATTATAAACAGAAGCTGTCATGGCAATCACCGGGATATGCTTCAGCAATTCATTTTTCTTCAGTTCAGCAATCATTTCATATCCATCCATGACTGGCATTCTTATATCGAGAAGAATGAGCTCCGGCCTAAATTCACAGGCAATCAATATTCCCTCTTTTCCATCTACAGCCTCGGCAGTTTTCAGGTTTACACTATTGAGAAGTTCATTTAGCATTTCTCGATTGGATTGAATATCATCGACAATTAATATCCGCTGTAAATCAAACTTAAAATTTTTCAGATTGACTCCATCGTCGACTTCTTTCGGGACTGTTTTTTTCCCGATTTTCACTCTAAACAAATTCACCTTGAATGAACTGCCTTGCCCTACAGTACTTTTGACAGAGAGATAGCCCTCCATCTTATCTATAAGCCGTTTTACAATTGATAATCCTAAACCTGTACCACCGTAGATGCGATTGTCATGAGAGCTCTGCTGCCTAAACTCCTGAAAAATCAACTCCAGCTCATCTTCAGGAATCCCGATACCCGAATCTTCTACATTTACTGAGAGATCGAGAGTTTCCCCCTCTTCATCAGATGATAATATCGAAACTGTGATTCTGATGAATCCCCTGTCTGTAAACTTGATTGCATTTCCTATCAGGTTCAGCAGTATCTGACGGATGCGAACTTCATCAAGAAAAAGAGAATCCGGTAGGTTGCTGTCAATATCTATTACAAAATTCAGATCCTTCTCAGTTAACTTCAATTGAAAAATCAACTGTATTTCATTAAATAGATCCCTTAAATCGAAGTATTCATATTTCAATTCAAGCATTCCCGCCTCTATTTTGGATAAATCAAGAATGTCATTTATAAGAGTCAGAAGACTCTGTCCGGCTGAGTTTATTGAATTAAAGTATTTTTGTTGTTTATCAGTAAGCGATAGATTTTTGATCAAGTCGCTGAATCCCATTATGGCATTTAGGGGAGTCCGAATTTCATGACTCATATTTGCCAGAAACTCACTTTTTGCTTTATTGGCAGATTCAGCCATTAACCTGGATTTTTCCAGATCTTCCCGCAGTTTTTTTTTGTTTAAAGCTATACCGATACTGTTGCAGACTTTCTCCAGAAACAGAACATCTTCCAGAGAAAGAAGATTTAATCGCTTGTCATTAAACTGGATCAGCCCAAGATTTTTATCATTGGAAATGAGGGGAATCAGAACAATCGTGTTGTATCCTTCAGTGATGCAGGTTCCCCTTACATTGAACTTGAGTTCATCAACATGTATTTTATCAACTGCAACGGAGTCTCCAATCCAGAAACTGCCGTTCTCCGTAAAGCAGGATAAATCCTTTTTAACGCGGCCGGAAATAACAGAACCGCAAAAGCATTGGAGTTCTTTTGCCAAACCGGAGCAATTGGAATACTCCTTAATATTGTTTTCTTTTTCCAGAAAATCACGACTCATTCCCATTGAGTCATAATATGGATATCCATCATCATTTTCTAAACGGATGGCAATAGCTTCCACATCTGTGTAATCTTTTAAATACTCAAGGATTTTGCGGATTTCATCAGTTTCATCATTAGAATAAAATAACATTTCCAAAACCTGATTCAATAACATCTGCTGCTTATTCTGGTCTCTTATTTTTGTAAAGTTCTGAGTATTCCCGATCATCAAAGCGCAAATATCAACGATAGAAGTTGCTATATTGAAATAATGATCAAGGAAGTCGGCCATTGGAATTTGATCGATCAACATATAACCGAGGATTCTGGAAGCAGATTGGAATCTCAGGTAAAATCCTGAACCCGATTCGTTTAAATGCATTGTTTTATCAATGACTTTTATCTCTTTCTGAATGTGTTTTATAGAAAAATCTGTAGAACCGGGGAAGGAATAATAAAAGTCATTTTTTACAGGTATGGGGATATAAACCAGAGTTTCCGCAGCAGTTATCATCTTAAATAACTCCATTATCTTATTTATAACAGCGACTTCATCGGTTTCTTTTGTTAATTGGAGCAGCATATCATTTGATATTTGTAATTCAGAATAGCTCCTTTGCAATTCATTAAATTTATCCTTCTGATTTTCAAATGCCGTTTTTTGTATCAGCTTTTCCAGATGGCCGGCAATGAAGAGTTTAAAGTATCCAGTACCAGTGGTATACACTAGAGAGGGAAGTGAAACATAAGAAGCAAACTCTGTTAGTTTTTCTTGAGAATCACTATACACCCCTGTATCAATAAGAACTATTTTTTTTAATTCATCATTAAAAATCAGATCCCTATTAGATTCATTTAATCCCCACTTTTCAAGGTGATCTTCCCAGCTTTGAAGCCAATGAGGTGTGACGATATAAGCTCCATCTTCCATAAAACCATTGATGATTTCTATAGGGCAAAAAATGGAAAAACAATTATCAAGAATAATCAGTTCAAGGCTACTTGATTGTATTTTTTTCAATGGCGATAAACAGACTCCGCCGATTACAAGAGTTTTTTCAAAACCGGGCAAATTTTCTACAATAGAATTGCATTCCCCTTCTTTTACAGGAAAACATGAGCCTTTATTTCCCAAATAATGAACTTCTACAAGATATTGAGGTAATGTATGTAAAACGGCTTCAATCTCTTTTTTATAATTTTCGCAAATATAAAGAGCCAGTTTATTTTTCTGCATCGTTTATCCAATGGAGAGGGTATTTTCCCCATTTGATAACCGTTTCAGAGATATTTCTCAATACACTATCAGGAACCTGGTAGGGGATTTCTCCATGGTTATCAGAGAGGACAAAACCTCCTCCACTTCCAGCTTGCTTAATGGCATCTTTAATAACAGATTCGGTCTTTTCTTTATCCCATGATCTCATTTCTACACCATTCAGATTACCGATAATTGTCATTTTATTAAGGCACGATTCTTTCAAGTCACTCAATTTCTCTTCGGCGCTGACTCCGAGGCCGATTGTACCTGTCTGAGATATTAAATCCACAACATCTAAACCCCGTCCCGATGCCAAATGTGTAACAACCGGGGCCTGAACCTCTTTAATAAAGTTTGTCGCAATGCCTTTTCCCCATTTTTCATATATGGATCTTGGAGATATCGTTGATGAGGCAGCAGGATCAAAATAACAAACTATATCTGCACCATTTTGAATCTGGGCATTGGCCCATTTTATGCTGAAGTCAAGATTTTTCTTCATTAGTATTTCAAATAGATCGGGTTGATCGAAAATCAGATCGATATAATTATCAAATCCCATCTGCATAATCGGAATTGAGAATGGGGAGATGACAACTGCAATAATGGGGATTTCCCCTCTGGAATGATCTTTTAACAGCTTTATGGCAGTCAAAGCTTTGCTTAATACGGGAGATGTCTCAATATGGGGAGCTTCTATTTTAAGAATATCATCAGCTTCTCTAATGATGGGTGCTCCGGCTAAAGGAGGTCCGTCTTCTGAATAAAGGACATTTCCACCCCAGGCTTCTACTTCGAGAGAGGCATAAAAAAAAGGATTATAACAATCATGGTGATATTTCTGCTGCAATAATATCTGTCCTTCCGCTACATTTTCACCGGAGGAAAAATACTCTCTTATAGATAAACCCAATTCTTTTGCACCATGCATAGACAACAACAGAAGGAAGGGAACTCTATCGGGCTCTTTAAAAGAAACTGATTGCAATATTCTTTCCATAGAAGTCATAGTTTACTCACTTCTTTCAACCTCTTTAAATTGGTTGAGTATAATTTTAAGTCCATCTCCTGCTGTAACAGCCATAAAATCGGCACCAACTTCTTTCCAGAGATTTTTATCTAATCGAAAAGGAGCACCTCCTACAAGGATTTTTATGTTAATGTTTTCTTCATCCAGTCTCTTTCTCAAGTCCTTTACTTTTAATGCAGTATTGAGCATAAGCGCTGATATAAGGAGGATCTCGATTTTATCTTCTTTTATTTTATGTAAAAGAGCATCGATAGTCATGCCACCGCCGTAATCGATGAGGTGCAAACCGCATGATTTGAAAATAGAACAGACTATTCTCTTTCCAAGCATATGGTAATCCTGAAGAATGGTTATCGCCATTTTCGGGTGGTCAATGTTACTGGCTTCTATAACTCCGACTTTTTCATCTATGATTTCTTCACAGATTCTACCGGACATATAGACCTGGATCAAAGAGATATCTCCATTCACCCACTCATCTCCGATAGTTTCCATTGAAGGGACAATCAGATCTTCAAATACATCGTATAGATGCCTCCTGGTCAAAGAGTCATCTAGAATCTGCCTGACCTTTAACTTATTGGACTGGAGAAGAGCTTCCTTAAAATCTGGCAGGACCTGATCCATGTGTAATCCCTCTGTATTAATTATGATGCGAAGGGCATTTTATTTCAAAATTTATTCGAAGTTTCCCCGGGGATTAGTGTCCTTTGAATGTTTAAATGGTTAATCCCTCAGCAGAGAGAGATTCAAGGAACCTATTAAAGGCATTTTTCTCATCGAGCCCGAAAAATTTCAGAACATGGCTGTTTAAATCTGAGTACTCTCTTTCTCCATTATTCAAATAAGAGATCTCATTAGCCAGATAAATGGTATAAGTCAAAGCTTTGTATTCTTCCTCAACTTCCAGAGGTAAATGATGAAAGGCTATAACATTTGTAAATTTATCGGGAAAGTTCCAGTTTCTGGCTATTTCAGAACCGATAAGAGAATGATTGAATCCATCTGTTAAATCATCGAGCACAGAGATAGGAATGTGTTTTTCCGTGCAGATATTTTCCAGCTTTTCTTCCAAATCCTTATTGAAGGTTTTGACAATGATCTTTCCCAGATCATGAAGCAGGGCTGCGATATAAACATCCTGGGCAATTGCAATCTGTTTACTGTATCTGGCAAGATAACTGGCCAGTAAAGCGACATGAAATGAATGATCATTAATCTCTTTAATGACATCTTTATTATATCTTTTTGTAAAGAGCTTATTCACACCGAAATTGTACAGAATAGATTTGACACCGAGCATACCGATAATTCTGACGGCACCGGGCAGGTCTGTAATTTTATCGCGAAGGCTGTAAACCGGGGAATTTGCTATCCTGAGGATTTCTGTGCTGAGGGAAAGATCGGAACTGACAGTATCGGCGATTGATTCAAAAGAACAATTGGGATCATTGAGTTCCTTTTGCAAAGCCATAACGCTTTCAGGGAATTGCGGCATCTGGGTAATTTCCCTGGCAATCTCTTCGGCAATAAAAACACCGTCTTCTTTCGATAGAGTATTGAGAGGTATTTTTAATGAACAGTAAGATCCATTGGCCTCTTCACCGAAATTGAGGTCTTTCTCATTGAGATTCAGCTTTCTCAGCATCAACACGATGAGAATCAATCCAAAACCGGCACCCTCTTCAGTATCAAATCCCTCAGAGAGGACCTCTGTCAGGTTATTGAACTTATGAGCGCTTTTCAGACGCTGATTTATTCTCTGTCTTTCTACCTCGATGAGTGAACTGTTATTGGAAACTGTTAGTAAAAGATTTTTGCTGTCCAGTGAAAACTTAATGCGCACCTGGCTTTCATTATCAATGTGCAGCTGTTCGTATTTGGAAAAATCGTCGAAAACATCCTTCTTAAAATTCACAATCCCTTTTCTGTAATCTTCATCATTTTCCAGTTCAAATCCCCGGGAGTTAAAATAGAGCCGTTTCGAATTGGCTTTGCTGGCATTCATGGAAATTTCATTGAGTATATATTCGAGATGGGAAAACAGGACTTCCTGGTTTATCTCTTCCAGAATGGACTTAAGAACCAGAGAAAGATAAAAAGTACTTTCTCTATCTACATATGGCAATAAACATGTATATTCTTTTTCTGCCCGGATTTTCCCTTTAATCTCATCAATATTGCGGATCTGAATGTCTGTATAATCCAGATTTAAACGCATATTCTGTTTTTTCCCTGTTTCTTTGCATCATATAATTTCTCATCAGCAGCATTAATCATATCAATGAGGCTGTTTTTCTTTTCGATACAGACGCCGAAACTGGCTGAAATGCGGAATTCCTTATTATTAAAAGAAAAGGGATATGTAAAAATCTTTTCTCTGATCTTATCAAAGAGAGTAATAGCTTCCTTGGGATCCATATTGTTACTGATAATACAGAATTCTTCACCTCCATAACGGCAGAGGATATCAGAATTACGTATATTATCTTTGAGAATATTTGCGATTTTTTTTATGACAAGATCGCCGGTTTCATGGCCCATCGTGTCATTGACATTTTTAAAATTATCGATATCTATCATGGTAGCCGTTAGATACGTACCATTTCTTTTCGCAGAATTGAATAGGACTTCTCCCGTTTCAAAGAGATATCTCCTGTTGTGAATTTTAGTCAAATGATCGATTAGGGCAACTTGTTTTACCGTTTCAAAAAAATCGATGATTTTCAGATTCTGATTTATCCTGCAGTACAACAATTCGCTGATAAATGGTTTTGTGATAAAGTCATTTGCCCCGTATTTGACAAATTTCGTCAGCATAGCGTGACTTCCTCTGGCGGAAATACCGATTATTGCCAATTTATCAACGGAGTAATTCAGACGGACCTTTCTGGTGAACTCAAATCCATCACATACGGGCATTTCATAATCTACAAGAACTAATTTAATATCGCTATGGCTTTCAAGAACTTCTATACCTTCAAGCCCGTGTTTTGCCTCATATACTTTAAACTGGTGAATGCCAAGTAATTTTTTAAGATGCTCCCGACCCACTTTAGAATCATCAACAACAAGGATTCCAATTTCAGCATTTTTTATAAAGCGGTCTATCAACTCAATGATGTACCCAACAGAATGTCCGCCTTCTTTAATCACATAATCAATGACTTTCTTAGACCATATAAGCTCTTGAAGATCTGCCGAAAAAGTCCCGGTCATAACTATAGACGGTATGTTTTTTTTCATAAACAGATCGATAATCTCTCCACTCATTGCATCGGGAAGATGAAAATCGAGCAAGGCTATAGAGTTGCCTGTCAGTTGAGAAATACCGGCTTCTGCCTCTGCATAAGATTTATACCAGATAACCTGAAGCCCTAATGAACTTATGATCTGCCTTTTTACTAACTTTCCAAAGAATTCACTGTCTTCAACAATTATAATTTGAACATCCATTAAGATAATCTTATTATTTTTGAATCTTATTTACAATGTTATTAATTTACTAAAACTTCCCTTAACTGTTTTTTATTATGCCTCAATACCGCCTAACCAAGTATGTTCAGAAAGGCCACAGAAAGGGAAATGTTGTTGTTTGAGTTATTCCTACTATTAAATGTTAATTATACTTGACATTATGTTATTTATACATTACATTGTGTTTATATTATTTAACTAAGTGTAAGTTTTTATAAACATAAGGAGTATAAAATGACATATCAGGAAAAGAGAACAGTTGTATCGATAATCAGCACGGTGGCGGTTTTTACAGCATATTGTCTCTATATTGTTCAAAAGTATCAGAATGGTGGTTTGAATCCTGCAGAGGATATCAGATTCTGGGGAATCACCATCTTAATATTCATTCCCATACAAATTGTTGCCAATATAATTATCACCATAGTTTTCACTATCATCCATGCAATAGTGACACGCGAAGAAGATGACCCGGGATTTACAGATGAACGGGATAAAATCATTAGTCTGAAAGCAAATCAGATCTCATACGTTATTGTCGGAATCGGATTCCTTCTATCAATGATCCCGCTGGTTATGGGTATGGCACCTTTTGTAATGATCAACATTGTCTATTTATCATTTAACGTGGCTGATATAACGGGAAATGTTATACAGCTCGTATTCTACCAGAGAGGTGTATGAAATGGGCAAATGTCAGATAAGCAACAACATTAGAAAATTCCGTTTTAACAGCGAAGAAATGACACAACAGCAATTGGCGGAAAAAGTCGGAGTGACAAGACAGACAATCGCGGCAATAGAAAAAGGGAAATATTCCCCAACCCTGGAATTGGCCTTTCGAATCGCCATTATATTTAATTCATCAATAGAGGAAATATTTGCATTTGAAGGAGAAGAATCATGAAAGCAGTAGTAGCGCTGAAATACGGAACACCCGATGTTCTTCAGATCAGAGATGTGGAAAAACCAATACCGAAAGATAATGAAGTTCTGATAAAAATCAATGAAACGATTGTAACACCTTCAGACTGTGCATTCAGAAAAGCTGAACCTTTTATTACAAGATTATTTGCAGGTCTGCTGAAACCTAAGCACATACTGGGCGTTGAACTGGCCGGCGAAATCGAAGCAATAGGCAAAAATGTAACATTATACACAAAAGGTGACCGGGTTTTCGGGACCAGCGGTATAGATTTTGGTGCCCATGCAGAATATAAATGTCTGCCTGAAACGGAAGTTCTTGAAATAACTCCGGAGATTATGACTGACGGAGAAGCCGCAGCTGTTTGCGATGGAGGATTGACCTCTCTGGTTTTCCTCAGGGACAAAGCGCAGATCAAAAAAGGTCAGAAAATATTGATCAATGGCGCTTCAGGTTCTGTGGGATCTTTTGCCGTTCAACTTGCAAAGTATTATGGAGCCGAAGTGACCGGCGTATGCAGTTCCGCAAATGTGGAACTGGTAAAATCACTCGGTGCCGACTACGTCATTGATTACAAAAAAGATGATTTTACAGCATTGGACAGGACTTATGATGTGATATTTGATGCTGTGGGTAAAAGTTCATTTTCAAGATGCAAAAAGGCATTGAAAGAGAAGGGAGTTTATCTCACAACCGTTCCGACTCTGGCCATTGTGTTTCAAATGTTATGGACTTCTAAATCGAAAAGTAAAAAAGCAATCTTTGCAGCTACCGGACTTAGTCAGAAAAAAGAGAATCTCACTTTTCTCAAAGAACTTATAGAAAAGGGAAAACTGAAATCTGTAATTGACCGACGTTTTTCCCTGGAACAGATAGCCGATGCTCACAGATATGTCGATGAAGGTCACAAAAAGGGAAATGTGGTAATCACAATTACTTAAAACTGAAGGCATCTAGCAGCCTGTCGTACTAACTCAATTCCGGTCTACTTTTGATCTTTTTGCTCTGTTTGTCGTTGCTCAATTGTCAAATATCGTCAATATTCTCCTCATTCGCGCCTATAACAGATCAAAAATATCTAAAAGTATCTTCAAAAGCACTTAGCACGACGGGCTACTAGGCATTTTTCCTATATCATTTCGAAGTATTTAGCTGTATTTTTATAATTGTTATGAAAGAAATAAATAAGAATACAGTTAAAACTTATCTACAATGCCCTGAGTGCGGTGAATATCATGAATTTGCCAAAGATCTACCAAAAGAAAAAGTAGTGTGCCTCTATTGCGATAATGCTTTTCAAACAGACAGTTTTCAGCCTTTCGCTATTGCATACAGACAAAAGGACAATAGAATCAGTTCATTTTAACAACAAGAACTTTCAGCAGGCCCTGACTATTATTCTTTATATATTTTGGTATATTTGCATCACATTGTGACACCATGCCCGGTACGATTTCTGCAATATCTCCATCTACAGATAAAAGACCAGTTCCCTCAAGTACATAGAAGAAGACTGATTCCGGAGTACCATGCTCGGGAATTTCCCCTCCCGGTTTTAACTGGATTTCAATAGCAGCCGTTGAATCGTTGGCAAAACGCCTTCTCGCTTCAACAAGTCCATTATCCATTACAGCTTCACAATCTTTGAAAATATTTACATTCATACAATCCCCTTTATAAAAGTTTCAGAGACCACCAGCCCCTGGATGGTCTCTGAACTAATTATACGTTTACCATTCCCATAATATCTTTAATATCTTCTTCAACAGAAGCGATCGGTGCAAGACCGAAAGTCTCAACCAGAACATTTGCCACAGTTGGTGAAAGAAATGCCGGTAATGTCGGCCCCAGTTTAATACCTTTAACACCGAGGTGTAGAAGTGCTAACAGAACTGTAACAGCCTTCTGCTCATACCAGGCAATATCAAATGCGATTGGCAATTCGTTAATATCTGCAAGTTCAAATACTTCTTTCAACTTAAGAGCGATTAATGCCAATGAATAAGAATCATTACACTGTCCCGCATCGAGAACTCTCGGAATACCACCAATGTCTCCCAGCTCAAGTTTGTTGTATCTGTATTTTGCACATCCAGCTGTCAGGATAACTGTACCTTCGGGAAGATTTTTTGCAAGATCTGTGTAGTAGCTTCTTGAATTCTGTCGACCATCACAACCAGCCATTACTACAAACTTTTTAATTGCTCCGGTTTTTACGGCATCGACAACTTTATCAGCTAGCTGGAATACCTGATGATGGGCAAATCCGCCGACTATGGATCCTGTTTCAATTTCTGTAGGAGCTTCACATGTTTTAGCCAGTTCGATGATTTCCGAGAAATCTTTCGCACCGCCTTCTGTTCTATCAGTTATGTGTTTTACACCTGTATATCCCGTTACACCTGTTGTGAAAATTCTGTCTTTGTAAGAATCTTTTACTGGTACGATACAGTTTGTAGTCATAAGAATCGGTCCGTTGAAAGAAGCAAACTCTTTATCCTGTTTCCACCATGCATTCCCGTAGTTTCCTACGAAGTGATCATATTTTTTGAAAGCCGGGTAATAGTTAGCAGGAAGCATTTCACTATGTGTATATACATCAACACCAGTTCCTTCAGTCTGCTTGAGCAGGTCTTCCATATCTTTCAGGTCATGTCCTGAAATCAGGATACCCGGTTTATTGCTTACACCGATATTTACTTCTGTAATTTCAGGGTTTCCGTAAGATTCAGTGTTTGCCTTATCGAGAAGAGCCATTGTTGTAACAGCGACTTCACCGCATTTCATTACAAGAGCAATCATCTCGTCTACTGATAATTCTTTAGTTGTGGAAGCCATTGCTGTATATACAAAATTGTAAATTGAAGGATCTTCATATCCAAGCATCGCAGCATGTTCAGCATAAGCAGCCATACCTTTGACACCGTAAGTAAGAAGTTCTCTTAAAGACCGAACATCTTCATTTTCTGTAGATAAGATACCGATAGTAGCTGCTTTGATATAATACTCAGCAACAGATCCTGCTTTCCATGTCGCAGAATCATGTAAATCTCCTGTTAAAGAAGATTTAGCTTCTAATTCATCTCTGATTCGAAGTCCTTCTGTAATTAAAGCTTCAATCTTATTGTCATCGAAGTTTGCATTGGTTATTGTTGCAAAAAGCGCTTTCATAGTAAAAAGACCAGTCCCATTATCCACTTCGCCTTTCGCTGCAAGGTCTTCAGCATATAGTGAAATACCTTTAACCGTATGAATCAAAAGATCCTGAAGGTTCGATGTATCTGAAGGTTTTCCACATACTCCGATTTTTGAACATCCGCTATTTCCCGCGGCTTCCTGACATTGAAAACAAAACATACTCATTATTATATCTCCTACTTGATCCGGTCCTACCGGTACATTTCTTTATTTCATAGGCAGAGTATTATCTTTTAAGGTATAATTCCGTAACATGTGTTACAAAATAAATAAAAAATTATCTTTTTTATTTTTGGGAGTATGGATTGAACAGAAAAGAAGCTGAAACGATTTCAGAATGCCCTTTATTTAAAGGTATCACGGTAGAAGAAGTTATGAATTTATTCGAAAAAGTTTCCTACTCTACAAAATCATTTCATAAAGATTCCCTGGTTATGATAAGAGGAGACGAATACGATTCTCTCCGTATATTGTTAAAAGGGGAAGTTTCTGCAGAGATACAGGATTTCAATGGAAAGACTATCAAAATCGAAAACCTCAAAGCTCCCGATGCCATGGCGACGGGTATACTATTTGCAGAAGACAATACTCTTCCGGTAACACTCGTAGCCCAATCAGAAATCAAACTAATATCCATACCTAAAGAGACCATCATCAGAATAGCGCAGAATAACAAGCATTTCCTGCTGAATTATTTCAGCGATTCGGGGAATAAAGTTGTCTTTCTGGCAGAGAAAATCAGACTATTCAAATTCAAATCTCTTCGACAGAAATTCACCGGTTACATCCTGAGTCTCTCATCGAAGCAGAAATCAGATGTAGTCAAATTGCCTTATACAAGGGAAAAGCTCGCTGAGTTATTCGGAGTAGCCCGCCCCTCTCTTTCGCGAACATGTTCGGAAATGTCAGATGAAGGACTGCTGAAACTGGAAGGAAAAACCGTCACTATTCTCGATAAAGGGGAACTGAAATCATCTATGGATTTAGACTGATGAAAGGTACTCCCTGATCACATCAACAACAAGCTGATGATCATCTTCCTGTGCCAGACCGGAAACAGTAATAGTTCCAACAGGACCTGATTCTTTTAGGATGATGGGGAAACAACCACCGTGAGCTCCGAAATCAGATTCGGGAACCAGAAAAACCTGTTCTATGGTTTTCCCTATTTCCTTCAATTTCTGTCCCATATAATAGGAACTATGGCCGAATCGATTTACAACATTTGTCTTCCGCTTAACCCATTCATCATTGTCCGCTGATGTCCCGGGGAAACTGAAATGAAAAAGCTGATGATGATTTATAGTGATGTCTATTGTAATTGGAAGTTTCTTATCGAGACCTTTCTTAACAAATAATTGACCGATTTCCCAAGCGTCATCAGAAGAAAAAGAATTGAACTGTAATTCCTTTTCCTGCAGCAGCAGTTGTTCTAATATATTCATGTAAACACCTCAATTATTAATTATAATATCAAATCCAAATTTTTTTTCATATTTTCCCTGTACTGATTAAAAGCTGTCCGTCCCTTTTCACTCATAGAAATGGTTGTTCTCGATATTTTCTGAACAAACTCTTTCTTTATCAATACATATTCCGCATCTTCAAGTTTGGCCAGATGAGATGATAAATTCCCTTTTGACAACTCAGTCTGATTTCGTAAAAACAGGAAATCCGCTTCGTCTACAAGGTAGAGGTTGGAAAGAATTTTGAACCTCGCCGGAGCATGGATCAAAGGATCAATAAAAAGTTGATTGGAAGGCATATCAGCTTTCCTTCTCTAAAGGATTTTTAATGATAAATCGAATGAGCAGAACAACTCCGGTCACGACCAGCATAGAGCCGAAAATCATAATATATACCCCGAGTGACATCCGTAGAAAATCCTTTCCTTCGCTGATATTGTAATCGCGGCTGACACCATAGATAAAAAGTATAAGTATGATTCCCCCATAGGCATAGAGTCTCTTTATCCCCGTCAATACAGCTCCAGCTATTATAATTACTGTAAAAAGCACTCCTACAATCATCGCCGCATTTTCAGATATAGCTGCGGGGATAGCCACACCAAGCATTACAACAACACCGAAAAGACTGAGAAAAATGAGAACACTGATCAGCAGAATACTGAATTTCTTAGTAGCTCTCCTTTTATCGGTAAAATCACCTTTAACATAACCTGTTCTGGGGTATGTTATCTTCTTTTTCAGAAAGGGAGCTTGGGCCGATATGAGTACGATGGCAAAAATATAAATAATCCAATCGGAATAAACGACCGCGCCCAGACAGAGAAAAGCCAATCCACCAAGCAAATCGGACAAACCGTCTTTTGTCTCAGCCTTGAATAAATTGTACCTAGTCTTCTTTAAATCAGATTCAACATTCATTTCTCACTCCTATTAAACCGGTTTGCACTTCAAACTGGTTTAACTATAAATCCAGACTTCTGCAATGTCAACCTTTATTAGTCTGAAACATAAATCATTGAAAAACACATTTTTCCCGGTATAATGAAGTTTATCACAGAAACCCGGAGACAAAAATATGCCTATAAATAACGATCTTGTTGTTGAAGTTTTTGAAATAGAGAGAAAGTTTGCCGCCCTGGCTGCTGAAAAGGGGATAAAAGAAGCCTTTCTAGAATTTGCAGCAAAAGATGCCGTTATCAACCGTAATAACAAGATTTATCCTGGAAAAGCGGGAATTACCGAATACTATGATTCTCAGAATTTGAAAAATATCAAACTGGAATGGAAACCCGATTATGTCGATGTTTCCGCATCGGGAGATATGGCCTGGACTTATGGAAACTATTCATTTCAAGCTGAATCGGAGTCTGGTGAGAAGATTGAAGCTGAGGGCATATTTCATACAGTTTGGAAGCGGCAGGCTGATGGTAGTTGGAAGTATGTTTGGGATTGATGATTTATTAATCTCTTAATATACGAACACCGAGCAATTCAAGCTCATACCTGAATTGTCTGAAGTTTTCAAAGACGAAAGTATTGATGCCGAGTTCCTTCGCTCCTGCCAGTTTTATCTCATCATCATCAGAATAAACAATTTCTGAGACATCTACCCTACTTTGCTCTACAAGGGTCTGGAAGATTCTGATATCCGGTTTTAAAAATTCAGCATCACAGGAAAAGATTTTTATATCGAAGTACTTTAAAAAACCAAAGCTTTTTTCTAGAGCCGTAATACGTGTGACAAAATTATTTGAACATAAACAGGTCTTGTATCCTGAGTCTTTTATCTTCAATATGTAATCCAGAACATCATGATCAATTGAATAGCTATTTCCAAGAATTTCAGAGATCTCTTCATTTGTAAGTGAAATTTTTAGAGAATTTCTCACATAATTCAAATACTCATTCTCAGTTAATTTATTTAATTTGAAGTCATTCATCTCTGGTCCATGAAAAACTCCATCAATTAAATCAGGGAACTCAGTGAGTTCCGCTATCTCATCTTTAAAAATATTAAAACTTTCTTTTGTAAAAAAGACACCATCAAGATCGAAACATATGGCTTTTATCAATTTACTCTCCAATCATTCCATTATCACAACTCATTGATAATGTGGCAATTAGAAGAGCAAGATGCAAAAGGTATTTTTTCATGATATTTCTCCACGTGATGATTTTTTTTGGCATTGGATTTTCTTCCGAAATAAGTGAGCGCAGATGATGTCTTACTATAATTCTTCTATTCTGGACGTAGGCATATTCCAGAATAGAAGAAAGGATTATTGAACAGTAACGACTTGGTTAACCGAGTCATATGATGTATAAGATCCACTAACAGGATATGGATTCAGTGATGCCCTGAATATATTTTCATCGGGCGATGCATCATTTAGTGTTTTTGAGAAGGTGTAGGTTTTGAATTCCTCTGTCGTTGTAGGATTCACAATCTCTTCTGCATCAATAGAAGTAGTCGAAGAGCCATCTGATTCGCGCACACCAAAACCAACATAAATACGAGCATCGTCAGTATTTTCAAGAGTATAAGCAACCTGCACAGTAAAATCATAGTCTGTTCCGTCATTGTATGGACCTGCAGGTGATATACTGATAATACGGATTGTACCAACACCATTATCAGCTCCAATTCCTTCACAGGATGTCAAGGTTATTGCAGAGATCAGGATTAATCCGAGAAGAAGATTACGAATTGTTTTCATATATAAATTCCTTTGAGATTTATTTTTACTTTATTAAATTTGAATTAAGATAATTTATCATTTCATATTTGAGTTGTATATAGAAATATTTCCCAAAGACATAATTGATGTCAGTATTAGTGCTCTATTAATTCCATTCTCCTAATCATTTGTGAACTCCTGAGAGGATCTACTTTCTACGCTTATAATGGGAGGTAACCATAGAACCCAATAAAACCTTCGTAGAGATATGATCTAAAGTCATATGCTCAGGCAAATTTCCGAATAGAGGTGTTCCACCACCGAGTAGTATGGGCAATCTTGTAATAATCAATTCATCGATCATATCGTCTGCAAGAAAACTCTGTATCGTCTTTCCACCATCAATATACAAATTTTCAAATCCCTTAGCTTCGAGTTTTGAAGTAATCTCTGAAGGTGTTCCATTCACTATTTCCGCCTTATCCTCAAACCCACGGGGCAGAGACTTCAGAGTATTGCTCAAAATAAAGACTTTTCTCTGATAAGGCCATTCTACATCGAATCCCAAAATAGTCTCAAATGTAATTCTGCCCATAACAATGGCATCAATACGCTCCATAAATTCATTCCAACCCAAATCATCATTATCCGGGTTGGGAACTGACTGGAGCCAGTCCAATCCCCCATTTCTGTCAGCAATGAAACCATCGAGACTCGTACCGATATATACAATATTACACATACAATAACCTCTCACTTACCAGTTTATACTTAAAAGATAGATAATCTCTAAATATTTCCTCATCTAATCAATATACTTTAATTATAGAAGGCTGCTATTAGTATGTCAGGAACAAATGTCCTGTGAGTGTCGTGCTTAGGACATGGTCAGATTATCAAAATAGCAGGAATTTAAAAATAGATTAATTTACAGGAGTTTTTAGATGAAACAACCGGAAATAGGAAAAATCGTAAGTCAGCTGAGGCTGCAGAAAGGAATGACACAGGAAAAACTGGCCGAGTTATGTGAAGTCAGTACAAGGACAATTCAACGGATAGAAAGCGGAGAAGTCGATCCCAGAACTTTCACACTCAATAATCTGAGTAATATTCTTGAGTTTGATTTTAAAGATGAGGATAAAGGGAAGGAGACGTTCTGGCTTACGATTCTGCATCTGAGCTCTATGTTCTGCATAGTCATTATCCCATTACTAATCTGGTCATACAAAAAAAAATACAGTATGAAAATCAATGAACACGGTAAAGATGTAATGAATTTTCAGATAACTATGACTATCATTCTCTTCAGTTCTGCGATTCTATTACTCATTATTCCCTTAGTTTTGGCTATCCTTGTGGAAACTTACAATTTCATTTCAGAAGGTACTTTTATCACTCTGTCGATAATACCAGTTGTTATTATGGTCGCCATAGGTCTCATCTGTTTTTTCCAGGGCATATTCAATGCTTCAAAAGTCGCAAATGACAAACCCTACAAATATATCCTGTCCATACCATTTTTAAAGTGAAATATCACGTAATTAGCATCACTATTTTAATTGTCAATATATGATAGTGGTGCTATCATTTCTCCATGAAACAAAAATCCATCTATCTGATAACATCAGTTTACCTGACCATATTTACTTTTACTGTACTCCTGTTGAAACCTTTCTGGTTCGATATAAATAAATTCCTGACCTGGGCTATCGGGTTTCCTTTTTTCTGGGTAGAGATCATCTTTGCCTTAACTATGGCTCTGATTGCAGTAAATATTTTATTCTTCAGACAGAAATCAACCATATTAAAACAGGTTATTTCTCTCGTTATCCTGATTATCTGGGTAGCAGTCACATTTCTTTTATTTTCCGAGCTGGGAGATGAGAGGGATATGATAAAGTATCAATTTTTCAAATATGTTCCCTATTGGTCCGCTTTTCTGTTGATGGTTGTGATATTGGGAGTACTTCCACTATTCTCTTTCTGGAAAAACAGTAAAGTTCGCCTCTTGTCGATCGTTCTTATTACTGCATTCTTCTTACTCGTCGGAGGGAGTTTCAGTTCCATCAGGTTTATTGGAAAACCATACTTGCAGGCACCTGGGGAAAATGCGATGACTATCATGTGGGTAACAAGTGAAAATAGTCTGAGCTGGGTCGAATATGGAGAAAATTTTGGGCGTAAAGCTTATGCGGAAATAGATGGTTCTAAAGTTTCCAATAATAAAGTCCATAAAATCACTCTTACAGGGCTGAAACCGGGTACGGAATATCAATACAGAGTGGTCTCAAAAAGAATCCGGCAATTTTATCCCTATAACGTAGATTATGGAAAGGAGATAAGCAGTTCTCCCTATCGATTTACAACATTGGACAGAGAGAAAGAATCATTTTCTTTCCTGATCTTAAACGACCTTCATGAGCATGGAGAGATATTGCCTGATATAATGAAAAGCAGCGGTGCCGATATAGACTTTGTCGTTCTCAACGGAGATTATTTTAATGATCTGAATCACGAACATCAGCTGATCAATAAGTTTGTAAAACCACTATCAGAATCATTCGCATCTGAAATCCCTTTTATTCTGACCAGAGGCAATCATGAAACAAGAGGTGTCCTTGCAGGAGAACTGGAAAAGTATACAGCATTCCCCGATGGGAAATACTATTTCCCACTCAGCCACGGTTTGGCCGATTTCCTTTTTCTTGATAGCGGTGAAGATAAAGAAGACGGACATATTGAATACAGCGGCCTTGCCGCTTTTGAAAATTATAGAAGTGCAGAGACCATTTGGCTGGAGAATACACTTCAAGGCATTTTTTCAGGTACTGACCGGTTCAAAGTTGTCTTCAGTCATATTCCCCTGAATCAATACACAGTCGATGATGCTCCCCATTTGAATTACCAGAGAGATTGGGTGAGATTGTTGAATCAATACAACTTCGATATTTTATATTCCGGACATACTCACGAAATGGAAAATGTCGAAGCATCCGAAGAGATACGCTTTCCCATAGCTATTGGTGGCGGTGTTTATGGTGAAAACAAAGACTATGTTGTCGTGAAAGTCAGCATAAACAGCGATGGAATCAGAACAGAGTTTAAAACTCACCAGGGAGAAACTATTTCTGAGTATTTTCAGGAGCAGTGAACCAGAGGCAGCACAACGGAAAAAGTCACTCCCGATAAACCATTCTCCACAGATATTGAACCTCCATAAGTCTCGACTATGGCTTTCACAATAGAGAGTCCCAATCCGTGATGCTTCTCTTTCAATTCTTCACGGGACGAATAGAACCGGTTAAAGATTTTCTCTCTATCCTCCAGGGGAATCAATGGTCCATCATTGTATACGGAGATCTTCACCTTTGATTTTTGCCTTTTCAATGTCGTAATAATTCTACCTGCGGAATGGGAAAAGGAAGAGGCATTTTCATAAAGATTAACAAAAATCTGGCTCAGTCTTTCCGGTGATCCCCAGAGGCACAAATCCCTGTCAATTGTATTTATCTGCCAATCCTGCCGGGGATATCTGAGTTTAGAGCCTTGAATCAGAGTTTCAAGGAGCTTGAGTATATCAACAGATTCCTTATTCTCTTTATCCATATGCGAGTCTAATCTCGAAATCTCTTCTACACCATCGAGGAGAGACTCCATTCTCCTGGTATTCTGAAGTATAAGTTCTATAAATCTTTCCCGCTGTTCACCTTCAGAATTGGCTACCATTTCAGTTGCCGACCTGATTACGGCGAGGGGATTTTTAAATTCATGACTAATATCGCGGGATAGGGAATCAATAAATTGTATATGTCTGTCGAGCCGGTCTGTCAGATCCTTCAAGGACCGCGAAAGAGAGCCGATTTCGTCGTTGAGTTTCAAAGGGGTAAAAGTCCCCCTGATCCTCCCCTTCCCTGTTTTTATCGATTGAGCTTCTTTTCTCAGCACTTTTATTCTGTGGGAAATTGTCCGTGACAAAAACAGGCTGATGACAATGGCCGCAGCCAATGACGCCAGAAATATCCTGAGTATAAACAGACGGATGTCATAGAGATCTTTCAATATTCTATAGGTGGACTGGCTGCTGAGAACTGCACCGACAACATATTCCCCATTAAAGATCGGAATGGCGGTATAGAGTGTTACCGATCTCTGCCCTCCTGAAGACAGCCGGGTAGCAGCGCCAAAACGGCCATCGAGTGCGGCGAGAACTTCTTTGCCCTGAAATTGTGTTGTTGAACTGTAATAACTGACCTCATCAACAGGTATGGGAGGATTGAATAATTTCCTGTACACAACAATGGGATATATGGCAATTCGGTATAAAAGGGAATCTTCATCGACTACGTCCTCGACAACTTTGTAACGGCTGCCGGAAGAGTATTCCGGTTCAACAACAGGAACTCTGATAACATCGGTGCTGGTATCCCCCAGAAGCCATCCCTTCTCATCTACAACGCGGAGTCTGGTCTCTGTCCTATTGGCGAGATTCTCTAAAATCAATGCGACTTTATCCTCATTGATCTCCCCCTGCTCACTCAGCGCAGCGGAAAGTAGCCTTCCCTGCTGAATCATGGATTTTTCCTGGGAGGTGAGAAGCTGCTCTTCATATACATCGAGATACAAAACGGCGGCAATGGGGAGAAATACGAGTAAAACATTAAAGAGAAGCAATCGGAAAGAGATACTAAGAGCTGATCTGCTTATACCTGTAACCGAGTCCGTAAACCGTTTCAATTTCATCAAAAGTATCATCCATTTTCTGTATTTTCTTTCTGAGCCGTTTTATATGTGTATCAATCGTCCTGGAGGAAACATACGTACCGACAGGGTAGACAAGTTCCATCAGCGTTTCTCTGGTTTTGACAAATCCCGGAGCCTGTGACAGGGTTTTGAGAAGAAGAAATTCTGTTACTGTGAGATCCAGTTTCAGGTCTTTCCAAAGCGCCAGGTATTTTTCCGTGTCGAGAGACAAGTGTCCGAGAATATAAGAGGAAGATGCGGCCTCTTTACTCATTCTGGCTCTCTGTCTTCTGAATAAAACCTTTATCCTGACGAGCAGCTCTCTTACGGAAAAGGGTTTGCAGATGTAATCATCGCCTCCGATCTCAAGGCCCAGAATCCGATCGATCTCATCATCTTTAGATGACAGAAATAATATGGGAATCACTTCTGAAATTCTGCGGACTTTCCTGCACAATTCCAGGCCGTCCATCACCGGCATGGAAACATCGAGGATGATCAGGTCCGGGAGGCGGGATTCAAAAACAAACCATGCCTGCTGACCGTCTTTATACGTATCACAGACATATTGTTCCTGTTCCAGAGCGTATTTCAGAGTCTCTCTCAAGTCGGGTTCATCATCTACAACAGCTATTCTCATATAAGGCAATTTACCACAGCTCTGATAGAAACACCAAGAGAGAATTATCCAATGTCACAGAATTGCCACATTTGCGCCCTTCTTCGGTCAAAAGAAAAAACCATACTGTTATCAACAAATAAAGGAATGAGGTAAATATGAACGAAAACAAGATGATCAATGGATTCAAACGATGGGGCAATTCTCCTTTGGCAAAACTACTGGTAACCTTATTTATAGCTATTCTGCTGCTAATCCCCGTTTCGGCGATTAAAGAGCTGATGAGAGAACGGGAGTATAGAAGAGATGATGCAAAGACTGACGTGATAAATCAATGGGGCGGCTGGCAGCATCTCGCTGGTCCTGTACTGGCTGTTCCCGTAGAGGAAGAATATACAGAGCATTATGATGATAGAATTGAAACCGGAATTATAAGGCATTATCTCTATATCCTGCCCGATTCCCTTGATGTCCGGGGTGACATCCAGTCACAGGTGAGGGAAAAAGGAATTTTCGAGATTGAATTGTATTCGGGACAATTTGAATTGAACGGTGTCTTCTCTAAACCGGAAGATCCTTTATGGAATATGGATAAGGGTACTATTCTATGGGATGAATCCAGGTTGATACTCGGTCTCGGAGATGTCAGGGGATTGAGTCAGTCTGTCGATTTGATCTGGAATGGTAAACCTGCCGAATTTCAGGGAGGAACTTCCGGAACGGAATTGTTCCCCGTGGGGATTTCCGCTTCAACACCTTACGCAGAAGATGAACAGATCAGCTTTGATCTGACAGTGAACCTCAAAGGGGGCGGATCTATCAATTTCTTCCCGCTGGGAGGAGAAACCAGAGTTTCCATAGAGTCCGATTGGATCAGTCCTGGATTCGCAGGCTCATTTATACCGACAAAGAGAGAATTAACCGACCATGGATTCTCGGCCCGTTGGGATATCCAGTCCCTGGCAAGAAATTATCCCCAGTCCTGGATCGATAATGAGGTCAGCTGGGACAATATATACCAGAGCGGTTTCGGAGTTGATTTTCTCACGCCTATTGATGGATATTTTAAAAGTCACAGAGCTATTAAATACAGTATGCTCTTTATTTTTCTCCCCTTTATCACCCTATTCTTATTTGAAATATTCGCTGCGGGAAAATTGCATCCTTTTCAGTACATCATGGTTGGCTTGACGGTTTGCATGTTTTTTTTGCTCCTTTTAACGCTTTCTGAGCATATGAATTTCCATTATGCCTATCTGACAGCGGGCCTGGCTTCGGCGGCACTGGTTTCGTTCTATACAGGAGCTGTGTTCAAAAGCGCTGCTAAGGGTGGAATCATGGCATTGCTCAACGCTCTATTGTATCTCTATCTCTATATGGCTCTTGCTTCGGAAGATTATGCCCTGCTGATCGGATCATTGGGATTATTTGGAATCTTGACGGGCATTATGCTGATAACCAGAAAAATAAACTGGTATGAATTGGGTAAAAAATAATATTTAAAAAGATTTGGCAGAATGTATTTCTCTGCCATTTCTTTGATTGCTTTTTCTCTGTGTATTAATTCAAGTGCATCTAACTCAGGTCAGCAACACTACCACCGGGAAACTCTGAAATCTGAAAGATTTTAATCTCCTTTTTCATAAGGGGATTTTTAATTCTGTGAAAGAGCATTTCCGCAGCTTCGCTTCCCATTTTCACTAAAGGCTGTTTGTTGGATGTCAACGGGGGGTTTGTAAAACGAATAAGGTCCATAGCATCGTATCCTATTATAGAGATATTCTCCGGAACTTTGATTCTATTTGATTTTGCAAAAGTAAAAGCACCTAAAGCCATGTAATCGGTACCACAGATCAGAGCTGTCGGCGGATTGTCCAGTTTCAGCAGCATTTCCAGAAAATCTGCCCCCGACTGCTCGGAAAAATCCCCTTTGCCGATAAGATTCTCATCGATTGGAATGCCCGCATCTTTTAGGGCATTTCTATATCCGATCTCTCTATCGTGAACATTGAGGTTAAATGCCTCGACTGATAAAAAAGCGATTCTCCTGTGACCGCGATCAAAAAGAGATTTTGTACAATCGAATCCACCTTGAACATTATCTGAATCGACAAAACTTATTGTTTTGCTTTTGGGCCTGTCGCCGATTACGACACAGGGAATATTCTCATCATCAATTTTTACAATCTCATCTTCACTGAAATCGGTTTCTCCAAGAAAAATCATCCCATCGGCTTTTCGCTGATAATAAAGGCGAAGATAATCAAAATCAATATCAGCCAGTCTCTGAGTGGAGAGAAGCAGGTCAAACCTCTTTTCGCGGCATACAGTTTCAATGCCCTCGAGAAGACTGGAATAGTATGGATTACTTTCCAGACTGGTATCTTCGGGGATGGACGCGACAACTCCTATTGAACCGGTGAGCCCCTGGTTCAATCCTCTACCGAGTATATTGGGATAATAATTGAGTTCTTTTACGGCAGCTTCAACTTTTTTTCTGGTTTCCTCTTTGACATTTCCCATATTGTTGATAACCCGGGAAACAGTGATAAACGATACTCCAGCCAGTTCTGCTACTTCTTTTTGTGTTGCCAATTTTAACCTTCAAGCAAATTATTAGATAAATATACCAGTAGAAGCTGTTAAAGTCACCAGCTACTGATTATTTACTGATAAAATACTTCTTCCTGAGGAGATGAGCAGCAAGAGGACAGACTTATTGGAAAAGAATCCTTTCGGTAATAATATACATCCAAAAAATTAGTCAGACCTTCTTATCTTACATTTACATAATTTTATTCTTGACATATTATTCATTTATGGTTATTCATTAGTCATAACAATTAGATAAATAAATATCGATTTAATGCAAAGCCTACAGGAGATAATATGGAACAATTGAAAATAGCTTTTTTTGATTCCAAGGAATACGATAGAGTTTCTTTTAATAGGGAAAACAAAAACAGATATAAAATAAAGTTTTTCGAAACCAAACTAACAGAGGATAGTGTGGCTTTAACAAAGGGATACGATGTAGCCTGTGCTTTTGTTAACGACACAGTCAACAAAGAAGTTATTGACGGTCTCGTCGCAAATGGAGTGAAACTAATTGCCATGCGCTGCGCCGGCTACAACAATGTTGACCTCTCCTATGCCTTTAATAAAATACATGTCGTGAGGGTACCGGCATATTCCCCTTATGCAGTTGCCGAACATGGAATAGCACTGATTATGGCTCTGAACAGAAAAACACATAAAGCCTATAACAGAACAAGAGATAGTAATTTCAATATAAATGGTCTGGTCGGATTTGATTTGCATGGAAAAACCGCCGGTATTATCGGTGCCGGAAAAATCGGTAGAATTATGATAGGGCTCCTTAAGGGATTCGGAATGAAAGTACTCGCATATGACAGTTGGCAAGACCAGGAATACGCTGAGAAAACCGGCTTTGAATATGTTGACCTCGACCGGATTTATAGAGAATCAGATATTATATCGCTACACTGTCCTCTGACTAAGGAATCTAAACATATGATTAATAACAAGACAATCGGTCTTATGAAAAACAATGTGATGATCATCAATACCAGTCGCGGGCACCTGATCAATACAACAGCACTTATTGAAGGATTAAAAACGGGGAAAGTCGGTTATGCCGGACTCGATGTCTACGAAGAGGAATCAAACTACTTCTTTGAAGACTTTTCAACTTCTATGATAATGGATGATGTTTTAGCCAGACTGCTGACGTTCAACAATGTTCTGGTCACATCTCATCAGGCTTTTCTCACAGCGGAAGCATTGAATAACATATCCGCCACGACTCTGGACAGTGTAGAGACATTCTTCAAAAACGCAGAACTGAAGAATGAGATCTGCTATCAATGTACAACAGAAAAACCCTGTCCAAAAGATAAAACAGGGAAATGTTTCTGATCAAAATCAGTGGCACTGATTGCAGCTGACGGGAGGCTCTTTATAGAAATTCCTGTTATCATGACAATTGTAGCAGTTATCAGTGCCGAATTCTTTTGCCATCTGCCCGTGGAGACCTTCGGTAATCCATGTATCTTGATGCCTGCCGTATATGAGGAAACGGGCGATTTTTTGAAGTTCGAAACTTTTCAGGTAATCGAGGACTGACATCCCTGACTCGGGATCATATATATTAAATTCTATTTCTTCAACCAGTTCAGTGACATAATCCTCTTCGGGTACTGCAGCAATAAAATTCTGCGGAATATGACATCCCATACAGTTCTCTGACCAGAGCAGAGCGCCATCCTTCGCAAAATCAGCTTCATCGCAATATAAATTAAAACTGATTGCCAATAAAAAACATATCAATAAACCTTTCATTAATTTCCTCATATAATCAATTATATATCACAGGGGACAAAAAATAAAATCGGCTAGGGGACGGTCGCGGCCTTCCCCTAACCGATTCTCCGGAAAATGCGATTCACAACCCATGTAATCCACAAAGATGGCTCTTTTTTCTGCCCTGAATCGATCTGCTTCCAGGCCATCCATACTGATTCTGCTATATACAATTGATTCTCATCTTCTTTTTCTTTGATCAGATCTATCAGTTTCAGAAACCTGCTATCCTTCAGAGCATAATCGAAATGAGACAGAACATCAGCAACGTGGAGAATATCATACCAGATAAAGGGAAATTTGAGTTTATTGAAATCAGTTCCGACTCCGAAAAGATAACGCTTATCTCTCTTATCCATATGATCGAGCATAGCTTCAATGCAAAATCGGCATAATTCATCATTGTGTTTTTCCGGAAAAAGCGAATAGAGTTTAGCCATCAGAAGATTGGCATAGGGACAGAGGGTTCCTCTTTTTCCCGGACCGTTAAATCTGCCCAGATCCGGTGATGCGCCACAAGGATAACCAAAATCTGCTCCGAGGGAGAAAAGATAATCCAGACCTCTTTCCAGTTGTTTCATATCTACACCCAGCCTGACCAGTGAGTACATTAGAAGGGGCGCATCGCACAACATCCACGAATACTGATCCTCTCCCGTCCCTCCGAATCGCTTGGGGATATTGATCATTACCTGAAATACGCCTTCAGGAGACCGATTTTTCAGAATGGAACCGACAATATCCTTCATCCTTTTATCATTGATTGTGAAACCCAGGTCAGCCAGAAAGCTAAGTTTGTGAATAAGAAGTTTGGCGTCGTTATGTCTTTTAAGAGTATTTCCCGGCCAGTTTTTCAGCTCTTTAATGATTTCTACTGTTATTGGATCCTTCCATGCTTCATTTCTGGCCTTTATATATTCTTCATCTTGAGAATTGAATCCCAATAGATCTTTCAATACAGCAAATTTCAACAGGGCCGATGAGTTTTGAAGCCGGTTAACTACTTGTTCTCTCATGTTTTCTCCACTTAATATTTTCCATTATTTTGCAAACCACGAAAAGAATCGGGCAATTAAAATACCCGACACAGACAAACCTATCAGGGAATTGATTAATTCCAATGCTGTATAATCCATCGGTTTATTAATCAATAAGAAATTATTTACAGCCTCGGGGAGGTTTTTAAAGAACCATATTGTTACTCCAAACAATATGCCCTTAAGAAAAAGATTCCCCGGAAGCAGATCTTTGACAAACATATAAACCATTGCCATAATAACAGAAAAAATAATCCCCCATACAAATACAAGAGGTAGAAATGTCTGAACAGGCAAATTCTTCCAGATATTCAAATCCTGTGCATTTTTGTTAATTCGAATAGCCCATGGTGCAAACCATAATACGGAACCAATAATAAAACTGAGAATTCCCGTTATTATCCCGGTCAAAATAACAGCGAAAGTATTACTCATTGTCTCTCCTCCAAATATTGTTATTTATAGTTTTTCCAGTAAAGTTTTGACTTCTCATACACAGATTTCTCCCAGGTAAAAAAAGCCTGCCTTAATTCATTCCCATTCCAGTCTTCCGGCATGTAACAATCCGGCAGAAGTGGATCGGTGACTAATAATTGTACGATCTCATTACCCGTTGTCATTTTTAAACGGAAAGCCTCTTCAGGATTGGCATTTTCCAGTGTTATCAATGATGCCTTAATTAAATCCAGGCCTTTTCTAAAATCATAATTAATAGAATTGATTTTCCAGATCTTCTGGATTTTCTCTTTCGTCAACTCTGTGGAAAATTCCATTTTCGTCAGATGACAGAATCCGGCAGAAGTCAATTCCTGAATACGTTCTTCTGTCTTTTCACTTTCATGTAAAGGTCTTATCCAGCAACCGGGATAAAGCGATGCAAATCTATTATAGGTAAGTTTTTTTGTGACCTTATGCCTAAGAGCTTTATCTTCAGCCGGAATGGTGAACAAGAATCCCCACCACCTATGATTCCAGTTACTCCAATCAGGGTTTTTAAAGGAAAAGGAAACATTACGGCCTATTCTTTTCCCTCTGTCGGCAAAGGAATAGTAAGCGGACTTCCCTTTTTTAACCGATTGGAGAACACCTTTATTTAACATTCTCGAGAGTATTGTCCGTAAAGAGGAATCTGTGACACCAAAAGGTTTCAGAAGATATTTCAGGTAAGAGACAGAATATTCCTCTTTTCCGAGAGAAACCATAATTCCATAAATCAGATCACTATCTTTCATATTTCTTAATATATTACATTTTATTTACTATGTCAATTTTTATGTGATTAATATAATTTTCTATTTACCAATGCTGTCCATAAAATATAAAATACACTAATGATAAATCTTCCCAACTTTCTTGTTATCGGAGCTTATTCCCGAAATGCCGGTAAAACTACATTCTCAACTGAAATAATCAAAGAGCTGAAAGGTCCTGTGACAGCCCTGAAGGTCACAATTATAAAAGATGATGAAAGAATCGCCTGCCCGAGAGGAGGCAGCGGGTGCGGAGTCTGTACTTCTCTTTCATCGGATTTTGAAATCAGTGAAGAGCTCGATACAAAAACTGGCAAAGATACTTCTGAACTTCTTGCGGCAGGTGCAGAGAAAGTCTACTGGCTGAGGGTTCGCGAGGGTTTTGAAGAGCCTGGCCTGGAAGCGGTCCTGAAGCAGATCCCCTCAGACAAGGCTGTTATCTGCGAATCAAACAGCATCATGCACAGTATTATTCCCTCTCTATTTTTTCTGCTGAAATCAAAAACAGAAAAAAACAAAAAAAAATCGGCCATATCCGTTGAGGACAAAGCCGATTGTATTGTGGAGACAAGTGCTGACTCTTCCAATTTTGATTTCTCAAAACTGCATTTTAATAACTCAGCATGGTCACTCAAGTCATAATTTATTAATTTTCACAGCGCAGGCTTTGAACTCCGGGATCTTGGCCAGAGGATCCAACGCGGCTATTGTCAGAACATTTGCGGGACTCTCCTTAAAGTGGAATGTCAGGAAAACAACTCCCGGTGCCATCTTCCCGGTAATTTTGACACCTGTGGTGATCTCACCCCTCCTTGAGCTGACAGCAACTGTATCATCCTTTCCGATACCCATCTTCTTTGCATCTTCCGGGCTGATCTCGAGATATCCCTCAGGGATTATCTGATCGAGAACTTTGCTTTTTCTGCTCATAGTTCCCGTGTGCCAATGCTGAAGCATTCTTCCCGTTGACAGAATAAAAGGGAAATCACGATCGGGCAGTTCCTTCTGAGGCATAAAGTTCACAGCGTGAAATCTACCGGCGCCACGAGTAAAACGTCCCTGATGAAGTACTTTTGTTCCAGGATGTTCTTTATCAGTACAAGGCCACTGCAGCCCGATTTCATCAATCCTGTCATAAGCGATTCCACCATAAATCGGAGTCACCTCTGCTATCTCGTTCATAATCTCAGAAACATCATTGTATTCCCAACTCGCTCCCATCTTATTGGCGATTGCACAGATGATCTCCCAGTCGGGCTTTGAAACTCCCGGAGCCTCTACGGCCTTTCGGTATTTCTGAATACGACGCTCCGTATTGGTAAATGTGCCGTCCCTCTCTGCAAAGGAACTGGCTGGAAGTACTACGTCAGCCAGTTCTGCTGTTTCAGTGAGAAAAAGATCCTGAACAACTAGAAAATCGACGTTTTTCAGCCCCTCAACAACCTCGGTGCTGTCGGGATCGCTAAGTGCGGGATTTTCACCGACTACATAGAGAGCTCTTACATCGTTCTTTCGAGCTCTATCCATAATTTCCACAACTGTAAGGCCTATTTTATCAGAAAGTGTTTCACCCCAGGCTTTTTCAAATTTAGCGTGGATTTCCGACTCTGCCACTTTCTGGTAACCTGGATAAACATTGGGAAGAGCTCCCATATCGCAGGCACCCTGGACATTATTCTGCCCTCTCAGTGGATTGACGCCGCTAAATGGTTTTCCCACATTACCGGTGACCATTGCCAGATTTGCCAGAGACAGTACGTTGTCCGTCCCGGTCGTGTGCTGGGTTATTCCCATGGAATAGACAATTGATGCACTTTCAGCCGCAGCATACATCCTGGCTGCTTCACGAATATCTTCCGCTTTGATTCCCGTTACTTTTTCAGCGAATTCAGGAGGGCAGTTTTTCACTGCTTCAGAAAAAGCTTCATAGTTCTCCGTTCTCTCTTTAATGAAGTTTTTATCGCTGAGGTTTTCGTCAATTATGGTATACATCATGGCATTGATAAGAGCCACATCTGAACCGGGTTTCTGCTGGAGGTGTTTATCCGCGATATCTGAGAGAGAGATCCTCCTCGGATCTGCAACTATAAGCTTGGTCTTCCCTTCAGCTACGGCTTTTCTTATCTTGATCCCCATTACGGGATGACACTCCGTAGTGTTTGATCCAATGACAAATATGAGTGGAGTATTTTCAAACTCATCAATGCTGTTGGTCATTGCCCCGCTCCCGAATGCTTTCACAAGTCCTGTTACAGTTGAAGCATGGCATAATCGGGCACAGTGATCCACATTATTGGTCCCTATCACAGAACGGATAAACTTCTGCATGATGTAATTGTCTTCATTTCCCGATTTTGCCGAACTTAGCCCCGCAATGGAATCGGCTCCGAATTCAGATTTTATAGAAATAAATCGATCGGCAATCAATTGAACAGCTTCATCCCAGGTGGCATCGCGAAAAACATCCCCCTCTCTGATAAGAGGATTCGTCAAACGCTCTTCTCTGTGTATAAAATCTATTCCGAAACGTCCTTTTACACAGGTATTTCCATCATTGGGGATCACTCCCGTTTCACTGGTCACTTTTACCAGCTTACCTGTACTTTCGCTTACATTGAGATCGAGCTGACAGCCCACACCGCAATAGAGACAGGTCGTTCTGGTTTTGACGAGCTCTTTCCCGCTCCCCTGCCCTTCGGCATTTCTATTGTAAATTGCACCTGTGGGACATGTATCGATACACTGCCCGCACATTTCACAGCTCGTATCGGTCAGGAGCATACTGAAAGGTGTTGAGACAACGACATCTCCCGATCTACCCTGAAGAGTCAGAGCTTCGCATTGCTGAACTTCGGCACATATTTTCACACAGCGCATACAGCGGATACATTTTTCAACATCGTATGCTATGGCGATTCCATCATTTGTGTAATTCCCGGGACCATTTTTCGTAACAATCGATGGGAATTTGTCTTCTTCCGCTCCGTATTCACTGGCATAATCCTGGAGCTGGCAGGCTCCGTCTTTGTCACAGGACGTGCAATCTGTCTTATGTTCGCTCAATATCAGTTCAAGTGTGGATTTTCGAAGAGATCGAATCTCTTCGTTATCAGTAACAATATTTAAACCTTCGGCGGCAGTCATGGTACACGAAGTGTGGACTCCCGGCCTTCCTGCAATCTGAACGATACACAATCTGCATGCCCCGCCGGGACTTAAGCGCTTATCATAACAGAGATGGGGAATGGTGATTCCTTCTACCTGAGCAATTTGAAGTATGTTTGTTCCCGATTCAACTGAATAATCACGGTTGTCTATTTTAATGTTTACTATACTCATATCATCCCCTCAACTTACTTCAACCGACTGGAACCGGCACACTTCAAAACATTTACCGCAAGCTGTACACCTATCGCGATTGATAATATGAATCTCTTTTCTCTCGCCGGTAATAGCCGCAACGGGGCAGTTCTTTTTACAGACTGTGCACCCTGTACAATTTTCTTCAATGATTCTGTATGAAAGAAGTTCCCTGCACGTTTTTGCAGTACATTTTTTTTCATAAATATGTTCTTCGTATTCTTTTCTGAAATATTTGAGCGTTGTCAGAACCGGATTAGGCGCTGTCTGTCCCATTGCACAAAGGGATGACGATTTAACGGTAACTGCAAGTTCCTCGAGTTTTTCAATATCGCCATCTTCACCTTTACCTTCACAAATCCTGGTGAGTATATCTTTCATATGCCTTGTACCTACTCGGCAGGGCACGCATTTTCCACAGGACTCTTTCTGGATGAAATCCAGAAAATAAAGAGCCATATCCACCATGCAACTGCTATCATCCATGACTATGAGCCCACCGGAACCCATTATGGCTCCCACCTGTTTCAACGATTCGTAATCAATGGGAAGATCGAGATACTCTTCGGGTACGCAACCACCGGAAGGCCCTCCCATCTGAGCGGCCTTGAATTTTCTGCCATCGGGAATTCCTTCACCAATATCGTAAATAATCTCTCTCAACGATATTCCCATGGGAACCTCAACAAGTCCTGTATTGGTCACTTTTCCGGCTAGAGCAAAGATTTTGGTCCCTTTGCTGTTCTCAGTTCCTACAGAACTGTACTTTTCACCGGATTTCTCAAGAATCAGGGGAATATTGGCCAGAGTTTCAACATTATTGATATTTGTCGGTTTCCCCATATAACCACTGTTTGCGGGAAAAGGAGGTCTGGAACGAGGCATTCCCCTCTTTCCCTCAAGGGAAGCGATAAGCGCCGTCTCTTCGCCGCAGACAAAAGCTCCCGCTCCTTTTCTGATAGTGATCCGGAAACTGAAACCGGAACCTAGAATATCTTCGCCGAGAAAGCCGTATTCTTCAGCCTGTTTTACTGCCAGAGTTATGTGCTCTACAGCGATCGGATACTCAGCTCTCACATAAATGAATCCCTCTTCGGCTCCGATGGCATAAGCTGCCATTATCATCCCTTCAATAATCTGATGAGGACTTCCCTCTAACAGAGCTCTGTCCATGAAAGCACCGGGATCTCCCTCATCGGCATTACAGATCAGATATTTTTCATCACCAGGGGCATCGTGGCAGAATTTCCATTTCATACCAGTGGGAAAACCGGCACCGCCCCGGCCCTTTAATCCCGATTGGAGAACTTCATCAATGACTTTTTCCGGGCTCATTGTTTCAAACATTTTAGATGTATGCGAATAAGTACCGAAAGCGATAGCGTCTTCTATCTTCTTTGGGTCAACGATACCGCAGCCTAGCAGGATATCCTTTTTCTGATGGCCGAAAAATCCCGATTCCTTTTCACGGGATGTTCCTGTATAAAGGCGGTCTATTTTTTCTCCGGCAATTATGCTTTTCTCTACAATTTCTTCAATATCAGCCGTTTTCACTTTGCCGTAGTAATATCCTTCAGGTTCCAACCTGATTAATGGCGCCTGAGAACATTTTCCGTGGCACCCAGTTTCGACAATCGCAACATCATCAGTCAGATCTCTGGCTTTGAGTACATCGTTGAATTTTTCCACAAGATTCAAAGCGCCGGAAGCTCTGCATCCGGTAGTGCAAATAGATATGGATTGTTTTATCTCTTTTTTTTCAGTTCTGATTTTATCTTTAAGTTTCAGTAGTTCACCGGGAGTCATCAAATATCCCCTTCTTTATATCTTTTAATGATTTTGCTTATTTCACTATTCGTCAGATTGCCAAAATACTGGTCATCGATCATAACTACCGGAGCGAGAAAGCAGGTTCCAAGACAGGCGACAGTTTCAAATGTAAATAATCCATCTTCCGTTGTCTCCCCTTCATTGATATTGAGAAGTTCCGAAATAGTTGATGCTATTTTAAAACCCTCTTTTACATGACAGGCGGTTCCGCGACAGCATTTGATAGTGTGTTTACCTTGAGGTTCCAGATAAAACTGTTCATAGAATGTTATAACACCGAAAATTCTGCTTAAGGGAATACCTCCCTCTTCACTGATATATTCAAGAACTTTACGGGGCAGATACCCGTATTCTTCCTGTATATCCTGCAATAGAGGAATGAGATAAGCAGCCTTGATTTTTCCATTCTTCAGTTTTTCAGACAATACAATTTGATCCAGTATCTTTGCTGCTGGATCAAGATTAACTTCTGTGAACATAGTCCCTCCAATTAACTCACCATATGTGAACATTGTAACATGAAGATTTACATCTTACATCTATATCTTATTTTTTATATATTGATAATTTTTTACTCAATGGGAACCGATAGAAATTCAGATAGAGCTATAACGATATCATCTATCTCTTTTGTAATTGAAGAGTAAATCCCCGCTTCCACAGCCTTTCCATCTTTCAGAATATAGGAAAATCCCGTCCCATTATATGCGATGCTTCCGCCGGGCATGTCGGAACTATTGGTAAGAGCCATCTGGAGTACTGATTGATTATCTGACTGTTTTGTAGGACAGATGGATTTGATATCGCTGATTCTGTACTCTTCGACATCCAGTTTTGTATTCAAGTTTATCGGATGTTCCAGCCTTAGGATTCCGGTGATTTTATCAAGTTTATGCCTTAGGACTTTACCCATAAAAATTGCAGCCACCAGACCGAGGGTTCCGGCGACAATAAGCATAACCAGGGGTATACCTGAAAAATCCTCTCCTGCTATAGTCAGGGCAGTGAAACCTCCACCACCAATAAGAAACATAAAAATACCCCAATGACGGGTTGTAATCCCCCGCTCTCCAATAATTAAGAGAGATTCAGACCTTCTAAGTACTTTCATTTAATTCTCCTTCTACTCTATTTATTATAGTTCAGGAAAATATTTTTTATAAAAAAAGCCGCCTGCGAATAGGCGACTTCCTTGAAATAGCTAAATTTTATTAGTTTTAAAGATCTTTCAATCTGATTGGTGTCGGCTGTTCATCCTCACCGTATTTATCTGAAAACTGCTTGAGAATTTCTTTCTCTTTCCCATTCAGTTTCTTTGGAATTTGAACCTGCAGTTTGACATACATATCACCGCGTCTTCCATTTCCATGAATAAAGGGAACACCTTCGTTCTTAATACGGAGCAGTTTGCCATTTTCAGTACCGGCTGCAATCTTCAACTTGATTTTTTTATCATCAAGAGTTTTGACAACCACTTCAGCACCGAGAGCAAGCTGAGTAATAGAAACGGGGATAACACAATAAAGATCATTTCCGTTTCGTTCAAAGTGATCGTGTTCTTTTATATGAATGTACACATAGAGATCACCGGCAGGACCACTCTGTGCCCCTGCATCACCCTGGTTACCAAGACGGATTTTCTTACCGGGAGCAATACCTTCGGGAACTTTCACCTTCAGTTTCACAGTTTCCCGGCTGAGACCCTTTCCTCTACAGCTCGTACAGGGATTCTCAATAATCGAACCTTCTCCACTACAAGTCGGACATGGCTGTGCTATCGAGAAAAAACCAGACGAACGCCTTACCTGACCGGCACCGCCGCAGGTTCCACAGGTTTTTTTACCCGATCCATCTTTAGCACCACTACCGCCACAGCTCTTGCAATGAGCGTGATGGGCAAACTCGATTTCCCGTTCAGTACCAAAAACTGCCGAATGAAAATCGATCTCCATATCATAACGAAGATCTGAACCTCTTGCCGGTCCTCTTCTACCTCCGCGGCGACCACCGCCGCCGCCGAAGAAAGAATCAAAAACAGAGGAAAAATCTCCACCGAATAAATCTTCGAATCCGGAAAAGGCGGAAGCGTTAAAGCTCGGACCACCCATTCCATCTACACCGGCAAAACCATATTGGTCATAAGCCTGTTTTTTACCAGCATCAGATAGAACTTCATAAGACTCGGTAGCCTCTTTGAATTTCACTTCAGCGTCTGCATTATCCTGGTTCTTATCAGGATGATATTTTACTGCAAGTTTTCTATATGCTTTTTTTATCTCATCCTGGGTTGCATTTTTATCTATACCAAGAACTTCGTAATAATCGCGTTTTGCCACTGTATCTGTTTACCTTTAGTCCACAACCTCGAAGTCTGCATCTTCTGCATTTTCGTCGGGTTTCTGGTTTTCCTGTGCTTCTTCACCAGGCTGTGCACCGGCATCTGCACCGGGAGCTCCGGCTTCTGCAGCCTGTGCTTTGTACATCTCTTCTGCCAGTTTATGAGAAGCCTGTCCGAGTTCTTCAGTTTTTGCTTTGATCTGTTCAGTATCACCGGACTCAAGAGCTTTTTTCAGCTCCTCAGCAGCAGCTTCGATCTTGCTTCTGTCCTCTTCTGATACTTTGTCTCCGAAATCTTTCAGAGATTTTTCTGTAGAATAGATCAGGTTATCTGCAGTATTCTTTGCCTCGGCAGCCTCTTTCTGAGCTTTATCCTCTTCAGCATTCATCTCTGCATCTTTAACCATTTTGTCAATTTCTTCTTCGTTCAGACCTGAAGAAGACTCGATTCTGATCTTCTGCTCTTTGCCTGTTCCGAGATCTTTTGCAGATACGTGAACAATACCATTGGCATCAATATCAAATGTTACTTCAATCTGGGGAACACCTCTTGGTGCCGGTGGAATATCAGTCAGATCAAATCGACCAAGTGTTCTGTTTGCCGCAGCCATATCTCTTTCACCCTGTAAAACGTGAATGGAAACTGCGTTCTGATTATCAGCTGCAGTTGAGAAAATCTGACTTTTCTTTGTAGGAATAGTTGTGTTTCTTTCAATCAATTTAGTACATACACCACCGAGAGTTTCAATACCCAGTGAAAGAGGTGTTACATCGAGAAGCAGGATGTCGTTAACATCTCCACCGAGAACACCACCCTGAATAGCTGCACCCATGGCAACTACTTCGTCGGGATTAACACCTTTATGGGGATCCTGTCCGAAAATCTCTTTTACAATTTTCTGTACAGCGGGGATTCTGGTAGATCCACCAACGAGGATTACCTGATCAATATCAGAAGCACTGTATCCGGCATCTTTCAGAGCTTTTTCACAGGGGATTCTGGTTCTCTCCACAAGATCATCAATCATCTGCTCGAATTTTGCTCTTGTGAGGTTGTACTGAAGATGTTTCGGTCCTGAAGCATCTGCTGTGATAAAAGGAAGGTTGATATCTGATGCCTGAGCAGAAGAGAGTTCTTTTTTTGCTTTCTCTGCAGCTTCTTTCAATCTCTGAAGAGCCATTCTGTCTTTGGACAGATCAATTCCCTGATCTTTTTTAAAGCTGTCTACAAGCCAGTCAATAATTTTATGGTCAACATTGTCACCACCGAGGTGAGTATCTCCATTTGTGGAACGAACTTCAAACACACCATCTCCGAGATCGAGGATTGATACATCGAATGTACCGCCACCAAAGTCAAATACAGCTATTTTTTCCTCTTTGTTTTCTTTACCGAATCCATAGGATAAGGCTGCAGCAGTTGGCTCGTTTACAATTCTCTTCACATCAAGACCGGCTATTCTACCTGCGTCTTTTGTCGCCTGTCTCTGGGAATCATTGAAATAAGCAGGAACTGTAATAACAGCCTCTGTGACTGTTTCACCAAGATAATCTTCAGCCGTTTTTCTCATTTTCTGAAGAATGGCAGCAGAAATCTCCGGAGGAGACTGATGCTTTCCTTTTATATCTATACGAACATCTCCATTGGCACCTTCTGTAGCTGTATAGGGAATCATACCCAATTCTTCACTAACTTCTTTGTACTGTCGGCCCATAAATCTTTTAATTGAAAAAATAGTGTTTTCCGGATTGGTTACCATCTGGTTTTTCGCAGGCTGACCTACGAGTCTTTCATCTTTATCTGAAAAAGCAACCATTGAGGGAGTGGTTCTCTGTCCCTCTTCATTCTGGATTACAACAGCTTCTCCGCCTTCCATAACTGCAACACATGAGTTAGTTGTTCCGAGGTCAATACCTATAATACGTCCCATTTTAAAATCTCTCCTTAATAATACCCAATAAATGTAATAATTTTTTTACCCGGCTTTCCGATATATTCTCAAGCCCGCCCCGGAGGGCATCATTTTGCAACAGGCTTTGCTACTTTGACTTTTGAAGGTCTCAGTACTCTGTCGCGAAGTTTGTAACCTGTCTGAAAATCTTCCAGTACGGTAGTAACTTCATGCTCTTCTGAATCTTCCATCATCAGAGCCTCATGCATATTTGCGTCAAACTCCTGTCCGACAGCTTCAATTTTTTCCAGTCCCCAACTTGTTTTAAGCATATTGGTAAACTGTTGTTCGATCATGGCGATACCTTCACGAAACGATTCCATATCCTGAGAATCATTTGAGGTTTTAATAGCCCTTTCGAAATTATCGATTACTTCAATCAGGTCTTTCAACAGACCCTGGTTTCCATATTTAATAGAATCCTGTTTTTCTTTATTCATTCTCCGCCTGAAATTTTCAAAATCGGCGTGTTTTCTAAGATACTGATCTTTTAAGGAACTGTTTTCCTCTTTCAGTTTCTCGATTTCTGCTTCGAGCAGAATAATGTTATCTTCCGGGGTCAGTTCCTTCGATTCATCTTCGGTAACTTCACCCTCTGCAGAATTATCTTCTTCCTGCGCAAAGGGTTCAACATTTGAAGTTTCGTTTTCTAAAACTTCATTTTCCTCTGCAACGGCCTCTTCTGCGGCAATATCTTCTTTTTTAGCCATTTATTCCTCTGTAGCTCATATATCAATGTCATTAAAATACTAAAGACTATAAAAAAACGTCAAGTCTTTTGTTCATCTGAAAGCAGACTATTTTTTCCTTTTGCGATTTAAATCCAAATGCAGTTTGTGTATCAGGTTTTTATATTTCTCTTCTACATATTTCCGTTTTACTTTCAAACTCTGTGTAAGCTCTTTGCCGATTGTAAAACTATTTCGCACAAGAAGTACTTTTGAGATCTTTTCAAATGGTTTGAAACCATGCTCTTTTGAGATCAACCGATCAATTTCCGACCTCATCAACTCCAGCAGATGGGGATTCTCAATAGATTCTTCATCACTGACCATGAATTCGCCGACCTGGACTTTGAGCTTGGCTGCAAGACTCATCAATTCATCCTCATTTAGAGCAACAAGAGCAGTCAGTTGTTTCATATCCTGTCCGAGAACAACAGCATGATCGATATAAGCACTCTCTTTCATTTTTGATTCGATATTTTCCGGTTCAACATTTTCACCACCGGAAAGTACAATGGTATCTTTGAAACGCCCAACTATAACGTACTCATCATTTTCAGATTGTACAGCAATATCTCCGGTATTCATCCAGCCATCATTGAGTACTGCTTCGGTAGCCTTGGGGTTTTTGTAATATCCCTTCATCACCTGCGGTCCCCTAGCATGCAAGATACCTTTTTCTCCAACAACGGGTATACTCCCATCCTCTTTGATAAGCTTTATCTCTGTGTTCTGAAAGGGAATTCCTGTTGAACCGAACGTATTTCTATGGATTTCTCTCGAAAGCAGTCCGGGAGAAGTTTCTGTCATTCCATAAGCATTAACGATTGGAATGCCTATAGAATTAAACAATTCATCGAGATACAAAGGCAATGAACCAGCTCCGCAGACTGCTACTCTCAATCTTCCACCGACTTTTTCCTGAAAACTGGTAAATAGTTTTTCCGCAGCTTTGTGCTGTAGAAAACTGGTCACTTTTCTGAAACGGTGTTTAACTGATGAGAAAAACTTTCTCAACTGAGAACGGTTTTGATATGACAGATAGGCTCCCTTCAGGTAGAGAGATGAATAGAGATATCTCTGATTGTGTTTTATCAGTGAAAAGATAATAACTCTCTTCAATCGAGACATCTGTCCGATTGCTTTTATTATTTTCTGATAAATAGATTCCCAGATTCTCGGTACTGAAATAATCAGATGAGGTTTGAAGGTAGTCAGATCAGTGGCGAACCTCATAGGTGAGGAATATACAAACATCAGCCCAAGATAAACACCAACGTATTCAAAAGCCATTTCAAAAACATGCCACGACGGCAGCATGACTACAGTCGTTTCCTGTACATCTCTATTAACCTGAAGCCTTTCTGTATTGGCAAAAACCTGCTGCAGAAAATTTCTGTGACTTAGCATAACCCCTTTCGGATTCCCTGTTGTCCCCGACGTGTAAACAATTGTAATAATCTGGTCTGATTTAATTTTTTCAAGAAAAGTCTCAGTCCGGTCTTTACCCGATTGTATGGCGCTTCGACTATGTGAAAGCAAAACTTCATAAAAACTGATTTTCTTCTGGATATCCTTGGGAAAACCAGTGATGTCGCCATCTTCAATAATGATGATGTTCCGACATTTTTTTACTTCTTCATCGGTAAATACATTCAGAAGAGCCTTCAGCTGATCCGTATTCTCTATAATGAGGTTATTGGAATCGGAGTGATTATATAAAAACTGCTGTTCCTTCTCCGTTGTATCGGAACCTCTGGGTACGGATACTGCTGAAATCAACATGAGTGCAAAGTCACTCACTATCCATTCATATCGGTTACAAACAAAAAAAGATACGTGATCCTCTGCTTTAATACCCAATTTATCAAAAGCATCTGCGCAGGCTTTGATATCCAGTGCCAGATCTCTATAAGTCTTTTCAATAAAAGATTTTCCTACGCGAATTTTATGCGAGATCCGATCTGGAAAATCAACAGCGCTGAGAAAAGGTATTTCGACAAGATTCCTGAAATTTAACATTCATACTTCCTTAAACGGTAACTATATATATGTAGCTTTTTATCTGCAATAGCAAGAGCGATAGATGGTAGCTTAATATTAATATTTATTTACCATTTTATCTACTTTAATAATTGTTTAATGAAATGAGAACTGTTACGATCTATAAAATGATCCACAACGTATTATTAAATGGAAAAATCAACACTTTACTCGTCGTAGAAGACAGTGAAGCAGATTATAGCGTCAATCCTCTCTTTGAAGCATTAAAGCAGCAGGCTGAACGCATTGAACTACTGGAACAACAGAACAGTTCACTGATAAAACAGGAAGAGATTCTTCTCAATATCCTGGAACTTTCAACAAAAGCAGCTTCAGAAACTATAGCTGATGAAGGTGATATTACCAATTCCTATTATGAGGAAGTACCTTTCCTCGAACCGGTTACTGAAGAATAGGAATTATATTTCAACAAATAAAAAAGCGGTTTATCTAAAAACCGCTTTTTTTTGGCACTATTTCCTCGTGAACTTTGGTGAAAGTTCCAGAATAAGTTCGACCTCACCCTGGCTTAATTTAGTCGTTCTTGCAATCTCTTCACTCTTCCAGCCCTCATGAGCCAAACGGAGCACCATTTCCCTCACTTCCATATCGGGAGATCCGGCGACCTGTTTGCGGATCCGTTCTCCCGTACGTCCCTCTTTTTCCATCAGTTTTCCGAATAACTGGACCTGTTCTCTGGCTTTTTTACCGATCGTGTCGATTCTGGACTCAGTATCGGCGACCCATTCCCTGGCTTTATTCATTGACTCTATACGTCGGTCAAGTTCTGCGATTGTTTCATCGATTTTAGATAGTTTCTCAATAACGGCTTTGATCTTCTCATGTTCCGTTTGGAAAGCTGAATTCTGCTCTTTGACCTCTTTCAGGTTTTCGAATATCGGAGCGAGTTCCCCTCGAACTGTATTGATAGCTTTTTCGATAGTACCGAGAATCTCGAAGTTTTTATCAACACCTTCTGTAGTTGTATCAATTAGAACATTCTTCTTCTCCAGCCTGGCAAAACGCTTATCGATAGAGTCCTGCAGATCTTCAATTTGTCTGAGTCTAACCTGATAATCCTGAAGAGTATCATGAGTGGTGGAAATCTCGTCAAGCTTCAAATTAACAGAATCTGAAAGGCTGATAATCTTATTGATCCGTTCATCCATAGTATCGATTTTCTGCTTTTCACTCATCACCTTGGCAAATTTTGCCTGTATGTCTTCGTTGAGATGATGTATATGGGTAAACTCATCTTGAATCTTAAAAGCTTCAGAACTGCTTCTTTCAATCTGAGAGATCTGATTTTTCAATGTCTCAATATCTGCACCCAAGGATTCTTTAAGTGAATCTGCCCTTTCAAAAATTTGAGTCTGACTGACAAAATCCTGCTGCTTAGCTTCGATTTCTTTCAGATTTCCGGTAATAAGGTTATAGTCTTCCTCAATGCGTCCGAACATCTTCTTCTGCAGAGCATCAACTTTCTCCCGGGTATCAACCAGCCCCTGCCTCAGTTCCTTCGAATGCAATTCAGAATCATTTTGGAATTCATGAGTTTTCCTCTGGAAATCGAGAATAAAATCATCATAGTCGGACTTGAATTTATCCAGAGCCTGAACAGAATTTCTTTCGAGCTCTTTATCAAGTTCGTCTATGCGATTGGCATTCTCAATAATTTCCCTCTTGAGATTGGTTCTCTCTTCATTTGTTGAAACAATAAGCTCTTCTCTCTGATTTTTAAAATCATCACGGATTATGGATATATTCTCAGTAATGTCAGTTTTGAATGCCTGAATATCTTCTGTAACTGTTAATTCTTCCTCTTTCAGCTGCTGTTTAATTCGCAGTTGCCAATTAGCCAGATCCGACTGACTTCTTTCCATATTGGAATTGAGCTCTTTTCTGGAAATATCCAGATCAGATACAATTTCATCAAATTTTATATCAATTGTTTTATCGGCTTTATCAAAGCGTTCGGAAATGGACGATTTGAAACCAGTGAACTGTTCTTCAAAATAAACCGCTGAATTTTCTTTAAGGTTATCCACATCATTTCTAATAGCTACATGGAATTCTCTTACATCATTTTCCGATGTATTGATGGAGTTGTTAATATTATCTCGAAAATCCTGAATCTGTCCTTTGAACTGTTCGAACTGCTGATAGACGCCGCTTTGAAGCTCTGTGAGTTTTACTTTCATATCAGCAGAACAGAACTGCTGCATTTCATCTCTCTCACGACTCCCCTTCAATTCAATCTCATCCATTTTAAAGTCGATATTTTTCTGCCATTCCCCCAGGTTGTGCTCCATCGCCGCACCCCGCTTTTTCAGATCAGAGAAAAATTCATCTTCAAATACTTTGAGCTTTTCTGATACATTTTCATATGCCTGGCTTTTTAGAACTTCAAGACCTTTCTCAAGTTCATTCATCTGGAATTTGATCTCATCGGAATCTTCACCGAGTGATTTCTTAAACGCCGCTCTTTCCTCTGACAGATTCTCATTGAAAATCTCAAAATCTCTTTCTACTGATGCGACAGCTTCTTTGAGTGATATTTTCAAGTTGCCTTCAAGATTATCTAAATCTTCCATAAAACCATCGAGTTTATCAAAACGGCGGGAAACTGACTGCTCGTATTCACCGACTTTGTCTTCGACAGATTTTATTAACCCCGTCTCCAGTTCAACAGCTTTGGCATCTATATTTTGAGACATCCTGTCAGAGACCAGATTCAGTTTCTCAGTGAGACCTTCTGTTTCCTTATCGATATCCGATTTGAACAGAGTCATCTGGTTCTCTATCTCCTGGCTGAAGGTCGTCACTTCACTCATATTATTTCTGATTTTTTCCAGTAGAGCAGTGCTGTCCTGTTCGTGCTCATTAATAAGCATTTTACATCGGTCCAGAACTTCAGAAGCATGTTTCTCCATCAGTTCTTCATGATCGTTAAATCTACCGGATATAAGACTCAACCTCTGTTGGGCTTCTCTTTCATGATTTTCAATTAAACTGTTCGTTCTTGCAAAGACATCTTCTGAAAGTTCTTTTGCCTCTTTACCGACTTGAAAGATACCGTCTTTGATTTTATCACTTTTTAATGTTACATCGTTTTCAGCAAGCTCTATCATATGGTTGATATTGGTAAACCTGTCTTCAAGTTGTCTCTCAAAGGAATCGATAACACCATTGGTTGCGCTAATTGTATTATCAGTATTTGATTTTACTTCTTCCATATTTTCATCGAGCAGTGTTCTGATATGGGAAATATTCTTCTCTGTGTCACCTTCTACAATCTGTACACTCTCTTCAACGGAAGTTATTCTATCTTTAATAGCATCCACAGAGGTGCTGACTGAATCTTTCAGTTCATTCAGACCATTCTTCCAGTTATCTTCAATACGATCGGCTGTAGAGTTTATACTGTCGTTAAGCTCTGTAAAGACTTCCGCTTCGAGCTTAACCCCTTTCTCTGCTATTTCCGCAAGAGTATCATTGTAACTGTTCTTAACCTTTTCCATTTCATTTACAAACAGCGCCAGTTTTTCTTCTGAAATGCTGTTGTGTTTTGTATCGAGGTCATCGACAGTGATCTGAAAACTGCTGACTTTGCTGTCTGACTCTGTAACTTTAGCCTCTACGACTTTGATTCTCTCTTCACTTGTACTGAGAAGCTCATTCTGGAAATTATCGAGGTTTATCTTGTTCTGCTTTACAAACTCATCCTGAAGAGCTCCCATTGCTTTTTCAAGAAGCTGTATTTTCCTCAGAGATTCGGAGATTCTCTTTCCGACTGTATCAACATAATCCGATTCATTTTTTATCTTTAGAAGATTTTCATCGACACGTCCTGTCAAACTGACTAGCTCATCAACTCTCTCATTATATAGAATGACTTTGTCATTAATTAATTCGATGTTTTCAGCATGTCCGTTTATCTCTTCCCGGGCCGCATCAACTCTTTTAAGAATTTCCTTATCGGTTTTTTCCTGAATATCTATATCAATTGACAGATCTTTGATAGCTTCCCGTTTTTCCTGGACTATTTCATCGAGCTGAGCTCTGACTTTATCAGCGTAATGTCTGACTTTCTCAAGAGATCTGTTGTTTTTATCAAATTGTCGCAATACAATAATCAGAATTCCTAAAATTCCAAGAACTATAAAATCCCCGGGTAAAAATACCATCTTATCCTCTCAAATTCTTAAAGAAATTTCTTAATTTTTTCAATAAAGTCCATGTAGCTGCTGAATGTGAAATCAGCAATAGATCCATCTCGTTCACTGGAAGAGAGATGGCCGGCAACCATACCTACCGCTTTTGATCCTACAACATCATAGGAATAACTATTGCCCACATAAATTATTTCTTCCGGTTTGACATCGAGCTTTTCAGCAAGATGCAGAAAAGGTCTTTTATCCGGTTTGAGATATCCCGATTCTTCAGAAGAGATCTCCACATCCCACAGACCGTCCAGATGAAAATAATTCAGCTTTTCACCAATGGGAAAATCAGACATGACAGCTGTTTTCAATCCCATAGCCCTAATTGATTTTATAACCGTTTTCACATTCCCGTAAGGTTTAATTCGTGAAAATGTTTTTTCCCATTTCGTATAAAAGTAAGAATCGATCAGTTTATGAGCTTCATCGGAACTTATTGATAATGACTGTGCGAGAAGATCAGCCTGTATCTTATAAAAATCTTCGATATTATCCATCTTCCGGAGATCTTTCCGTATCTCTCCGAATTTATAAATGAGTATAGGGTGGAATGCAAAAAAAGGGATAGAATTCAGTTGCATTTTCCAGTTCGGATACAGAGTTCCATCTATATCAAAAGCTATTGCCTTAATCGCCATAATTCCTCAACTTTTTGTTTTATGGGAGTACTCCTTTTATCAAAAGGTGACTTTTGTTTTCAGAGTTATCAATCAGAAGTGAATCCCCTCCCAATTCATAGAGAATTCTTCATTATCTACAGTACAGGAATAAACCTCAATTTTCAAGCAATTTAGATTTTTACCCCCTACAATGCTCAATCAAATCGATAGGTAAAACGGCCTTTAACGGGAATATCGGAGGAGTTTGAAAAAACCGCTTGTTGAAATCCATATATCACGGCCTTATCTATCGTTGGGATACTGGAAGAACGATCAATTTGAACATTGCTTAAAGAAGTTTCACGATCTCCGACATCTACGGTAAATGTGATAACAAGAGGATTCAATCCCATCTCTTTATATTCAGCATTTTTCAGATCATATCCGCCTTCTGATAGAATTGACCAGATCTGAGGTCTTTCATCGAAATCAGGCTGCATCTGTCCTTTCAAAATATATTCCTCACCAAATAAATCATAATATTCGAAAAGAACTCCGCGTTTCTTTTCCGCCGTTCGGCTAAGTAGGTTTGGATCATCTTTAATTGAATCAAAAACATCAATTCTTACAAACTGCGGCACAGGCATATATAAATAAATAGCATTTCCAAAAGACCGACCGACAGTACCGGGAGAAGCTTCGTAAGTAGTTTCATAGGCATTGCCCTCTTCTGTACCTTCAGTGACTGTAACAAGTTTTTCAGCCTCAACTGTAGAAGTTTCTTCATTAGTTGTACTGCTTTCTGATGAATTCTCTTCGGAACTTGTATCAGAATCCCCTCTATCTCCATTTTCATCTTCTGAAACAGGTCTCTCAACAGCTGCTTCGCTATTGGAATCATCTGGTTTCACAGTATCCCGGGGATTCCCGCTCTGTATCTTCTCTGTATTCTCAGAGCTCTCCTCCACAGTGCTGCTCTGTTCCTCTTCGCTGCTGATCGGAGCCACAGGCAAAGTATCAGTCTCCATATCGGGAGCATCGACCCGTCCCAGTTTCACCAGGACCGGTCCTCGGTATTCTTCGATATCTTTAATAAACAGAAAATGAGAGGCAACAAAAACTCCACCGATAATCAGGTGAATCAATAGGGCTATTCCGATGGCTGAGAGATCTCTTTTTGCCTGTTCTTTATCAGCAACAGAAGACATTAGTCCCCGTCCTCTGCATTTAGTGTGACAAGGTTGACCGCTGCATATCCATTATTTCTGAGTATATCGAGAATTGTTATTACCATCTGATAGGGAATATCTTTGGCCGATTCAAGGACAACATTTCCCCCTTCATCTGTCGGATCAAATTCATACGCAGCGACAGCTTCTGCAATTGTATCTATCGTATAGGCTTTCTGGTTCAGATATACTGTATCCCGGTTTTCAATGGTAATTATCATCTCCGTGATCGCCACTGATGTCGTTGATGTAGACTCTGGAAGTTCGAGTTCAATTCCCGGTGATGTATTAAAAACACTGGACACCATGAAAAATACAACAAGCTGGAATACAATATCGATGAGAGGAGTGAGATCTACCACAACCTGCGGTTTCAACCGCCTCTGAAATTTCATATATTACTCCGCTACATCTGTCTTTATCTCATCATCATTGAGCAGGATGATCATATCATTGACCTGAGATTCCATTTTGATCAGAATCTTACCCACTTTATCAACAAGATAGTTATAGAAAATCACAGCCGGTATTGAAACTATAATTCCCGCCGCCGTAGTAATCAACGCTTCGGAAATACCCTTTGCCAGAATTGAAGGGTCACTGACTGCACCAAAACTCCCCAGGACACCAAAAGCCTTAATGTTTCCGGTCACAGTACCGAGAAGTCCGAGAAGCGGACTTATATGAGCGATTGTCCCGAGGAAAGATAAGTATCGCTCCAACTGGGGAATCTCCTGATTAGCCGCTTCCTGCAGTACTTCTTTCTGAATATGCTTGGGGTAATTCCTGTGCTCAATCCCCGTCTTCATCAGTGATGTGAAGGGGGAAACTGTACTATCGCAAATATTAAGAGCTTCATCAAAGTGTTTTTTTTCTACAGTGGCTTTGATTCTGTAAAATAGTTTTTCTTCATCGACACGGGTCTTTTTGAAATAGAGAAGCCTCTCGATAATGATAGCTGCACCTATAAAAGATAGAAGAATGATTACCCAGAGAATAACTCCACCCTTCATCAATATATCCAACATAAAAACTCCTTTATTAATCGTTAATTGGCGGAAGAGCGATATTATCCACCCCTTCAATCATAACCAGGTGCACATATGCTCCGGGGAATTGACCTTCAAGAGTAACAACATACTTTTCCACCCCTGTATCCATAACAGAAATATGAAAATCGCCATCTTCGGAAAACCATGGGAAAAATGCCGAAACATGCCTGTATTGTCTTAAAACGGGAGCTGTCCCGTATTCTGTATTGATGGCTCCCAGATAGATAGATCCGGGATTTTTAACCGCCTGAAGATATAAAATGGCCGAGAGATCTTCAATGGCATACCCCAGATTTTCCACATAGTGGAAATAAGGGGTTTCATTGACATCAAAATCCTTCAAACCACTCTCAATCCCTGTTCTTCTCTTATAGAGAACACTTGCCAGATTTCTAATCCAGTCCAGACCGAAATAAGGATCTCTATCGAGATTATTCTCATTCCAGACATTCTTATGATCCTCTTCTTCACGATGTTCAACCTTTAAGGTCTCAAGATCAATATAAGGACCGAAAAGTTCAACTTCTGATGGATATGCAGAATAAATTCCATCGGCAATCCATTTGGTGAAACCGGAACAATTGAGTCCTGCAGTATCAGTCTGACGTTTTTCACTTTCAATGAAAACAAAATCTCCGAAACGGTTCTGAGCACCATCATCAACTTCTGAAATATCATCGAGGTACGGTTTGATTTCATCGACCAGAGCTTCAACATTATCCCATTCGGACCAGGAAACATCAGTAAAAAGGGACTGCCAGTCCACGCTGTCTGAAGTGAGGTTTAACAATATGGAAAAGGGTGATATGAGGATTCGCTTAAACTCAACGGGAATCAGAATGCTTTCATATATTCTCGAACCGAAAAGATATACATCCATTCTTGTTCGATCTCCCACAGGGAAAAGTCTCAGATAAGAGCCCTCATCATTCTGTATGAAGATCTTCAGTTGAACAAAGTCACCGGTCCTGATATCTCTTTTAATAATATAACTTCCCCTACCCCAGACAGGATAGGCATAATTGTATTCATTGAGAAAGAGGAGATAGAAATGCTCGGCACTTTTACGAACTTCAAATTTTACGGGGATTTCATTTCCAGTCTGTTCATATATTTTTTTAGGAGTATTCAGAACTGTGAGAAAAGGAGCGGAGATAGTATCTCTCAGCTCCTGTCTAATCTCATAGTTTTCAAAAAAAGAAGCTTCTTCAAGCATCTCATAGGTACTGCTTATATTACTTTGTCCCCAGATGAACAAGGGACAAAATAGAAAAACCAGAAAGGTAAGCAGAGTTGTAATGAATGAATTATGGTAGCCTTTCACAGCGGTCTCCTATTAGCAGTCTGCTGCAATCACAAGCAATTAATCTGCTATTTTTTTTCTTTTAATTCAATAGTAAAAGGGATCTTGTTAAAACCGAATTCTTTTTTAATCTGGTTTTTGATGTATCTGACGTAAGACGAAGGGAAAAGCTTCTCTCTATTTACAAAGAGAAGGAATTCAACAGGGTCACTGGAAACCTGCGTGATAAAACGGATTTTGAAAGTCTTACTTTTAACATGGGGAATAGGTGTAAAATCAACCCATTCAGCCAGAGCATTATTGAGCACGGGAGTCTCAACTCTGTTCTTCAACTGCTTTCTTATGAGCAGTGCCATATCAAGTAGTTCCTTCAAACCATCGCCGTTTTTCGCCGATATTGGAAGAATCGGGGAAAAGTCCAATATGGGGAAAAGGAAACGCATTCTGTCCTCTACTGCCTTAAACTCATTTTTAACATCTTTCTTAAGATCCCATTTATTAAGTACAAGGATAACACCTTTCCCTTTTTTTACAATCTGATGAGCAATTTTTTTATCCTGCTCCGATAATCCCTCTTCACCATCAATCATGAGAAAGACAACATCTGACTGATTGATGGTTTTTATGGCACGGTTAACAGAATAGTATTCGACGTCTTCAACAACTCTTTTCTTCTTCCTGATCCCGGCAGTATCCATAACACGGAAATTTTCATTTTTATATTCAAAATGACCTTTAACGACATCTCTTGTCGTTCCGGCAATAGGAGAGACTATGGAGTCCTCTTTTCCAGTGAGAGCATTCGCCAGCGTCGACTTTCCCGCATTGGGTTTACCGAGTATGGCAATACGGATATCGGGATGGTTATCAGCTCTCTCTTTCAGATTGTCAAAGTCGATCATCGAAAGTATTTTTTCTTCAAGTTCTTTAATATTTCTTCCGTGACTGGCGGAAATTCCTACAATATTTTCAAATCCAAGGGTATACAGATTGTATATCTCCGGTTCTTTTTCCACATAATCAACTTTATTGGCTACGACAAGAGTTTTATCCATATATGATCTGAGATGACTGATATAAGACTCATCTTCACCGGACACCTCATTCACATCGAGTATGAACATAATCAGATCAGCATCGTCCAGTACAGACAGACTTTTCTCAGCCACAAGTTCATCAAATTGATCATCGTGTTCGACTTTATACCCTCCGGTATCGACAAGAATGACCTCTCTTCCGGCTATTATTGCCTTTTCCTCAATGATATCCCGTGTTACTCCAGGAGTGGGATCTGTAATGGCCCTTCTCCTTTTCAGGATTCTATTGAATAAGGTCGATTTTCCGACATTAGGCCGGCCGACAATTACTATCTTAGGCAGTATTTTATTAGTATTTGATGATGTCAAATTTTTCCTCCATCCAGTTTTTCACATAAAGATCAATATCACCGAATGATTTCATTGACATAATTGTTCCAACCAGTTCCTCTGCATCGATCATCGACACAGATCGTATAATTCTTTTTATTTCAGGTATGCTTATCGCACTCATACTGTATACGTCAAGCCCCAAACCGAGCAGAATGATAGATGAATAGACATCACCGGCCATTTCACCACACATACTGACTGAAAGTCCCTGAGCATGGGCATTATCAATAACCATCCTGATAAGTCTCAGCACTCCCGGATGGAAGGGTTCGTATAAACCTGCAATTTTCTCATTACCTCTATCAACGGCAATTGTGTACTGTATAAGGTCATTCGTTCCGATAGAGAAAAAGTTTACTTTCTTCGCCAGAATATCTGAAGTGAGAGCAGCAGAGGGAACTTCAATCATAATTCCCACTGGTATTTTCTGAATATAATTTATTTTCTCAGCGCTGAGATCTTTTTTTGTCTCTTCGAGTATATCCAGGGCTTTATCAAGCTCTTCTACTCCGGAGATCATAGGAAACATGATATTCAGGTTCCCGAAAACAGAAGCTCTTAAAAGGGCTCTCAGCTGAATCTTAAAAAAGTCTTTGTGTTCAATGCAAAATCTTATTGCCCTCCATCCCAGCAGAGGATTGTTCTCGGCGAGATTATTGATAGAGGGGATGAATTTGTCTCCACCTACATCAAGAGTTCTGATAGTGACAGGTTTTCCATCCATAGATTCCAGAACTGTTTTATATGCCTCGAACTGCTCGTCTTCCGTCGGAACTCTTCCCGGCTGCATAAACAGGAATTCACTTCGGTATAGTCCAATTCCATCAGCACCGTGAACAAGAACGGAATCGACTTCTTCCGGTATCTCTATATTGGCATTGAGCTTGATTAACTTGCCGTCTTTAGTCTCAGCGGCAAGTTTATTCATATTGAGAAGCTCGGACTCCCTTTTCTGGTAATCGAGCAGCATTTTTTCGTATAGATTTTTCGTATCTTCATCGGGATTGATGATTACTTTACCGTGATGTCCATCAACGATGATCAGATCATTCGTATTGATGTGCTGAGTTAGATCTCTCAGACCGAGAACAGCGGGAATTTCAAAAGATTTTGCCAGAATAGCCGTATGAGAGGTTCTCCCTCCACTATCGAGAGCTATCCCCTGTACCATCCTCTTATTCATAATGAGAGTATCAGAGGGCATTAGATTCTGAGAAACAATAATTACTTCAGTACTTATATCTGCAAGATTTACTCTTTCCCTGAACATTAAATGGTTTATAACTCTTTTGGCGACATCATATATATCAACAGATCTTTCTTTTAAATAAATATCCTGAGACGCATTTAATTTATTTACAAGATCCTCTATTACAGACTTCAATGCCGCTTCGACATTGACCAAATCAGTTTTCATCCGCAGATACACTTGTTCTGTAAACATAGAATCACTCAACATAAGCAGATGCGAGTCCAGGATTCTGCTGTTTTTCTCTTCCATTTCAATAGAAAGACGTTCTTTGAGCTCTGTTAAATCTGATGTAGCTTTAGTTATCGCTTCCTGATACCTTTCGATCTCTGTAGAGAATGAGTCTTTGTTAATTGTGTATTTGGGAACGGCCATACTGTCTTCGAGGTAGAGAAAAACTCGCCCTATAGCAATACCCGGTGACGCTGAAATTCCGTGAAATTCTTTCATTTTAATACAATCATACGCAACTTTAAAACAACTGTCAAACCAGAACGTTTCCTGACCAGACCTCTTAAATGACTTAAATTAATTTCTTATGTGCCGATAAAAAAATCGAGTATGGTAAATAAAACAAAAAAACAAAAAGCTCCTATAAAAAGCAGAGTTGATATAAACATAAAAAACAAAGCTAAAAAGAAACCTGCAAAAACTCCCAAAAGAAGAGATTCTCTATTACCTCTGCTTATAATTCTACTTGTACTTCTGGCTTTGACATCATTCATGGCATTTTCTGATAAAAGTTCATTCCTTTCTGAATTATTCTCCGGAAACAGCAATGACACACCTCTTATAGAAAGACCGGAAATTGAACATAACGAAGTGACAAAGCCGGAAACAACTGAAGAAGACAGTTATGTTGTGACAAATGAAACAGAAGTCAAATCAGAGCCGGAAAATAACATTGAACCTCCAGAGAGTGATGAACCTCAAAAAGAGATGAAGTCGAGACTATTTTACGTAAAGGTGAGTGACGAGGGACAAATAAGCCTTAAAAGTGTGATCCGAACAGTGAACTATATTTCGACCCCTCTGACAGAGACTATGAAATCATTGATTCAAGGTCCGCAGCGATCGGAACTTAATAAAGGACTTCTGAATCTAATACCTAAAAACACTGAACTCACTTCCATTAAGATCTCACAGAGAATAGCTTTTCTGGATTTTAATGAGGAATTTACTTTTAATTCTCTGGGAATTGAAGGATATAAAGCTCAATTAATGCAGATTGTTTATACAGCGACAGAATTTCAAACGGTTGATTTTATTCAGATACTGATAAATGGAGAAAAAGTTGACTATCTGGGAGCTGAAGGTGTATTTATCGGAAATCCCCTGGACAGAGAATATTTCAATACTTTTTAATTTAATTTGAGCAGTTCTTTCAATTCTTCTGAAACTTCATCAAAAGACCTGTCTTCCCTATTTGTAATCAGGAATAATAATTCCTGATTACCTTTTCGCCCCTTCACCGGCGACAAAGCGGCTTTCTGAACGAAAGAACCCTCATTCCATAATTTTTCCAGAACATTGACAGTCACCTTGTAGATCTCTTCTGTATCGCGGATTATTCCATCAAAATCCTCATTGGGATCCTTTATTTCGAATTGAGGTTTCACAAGTGCAATGAGTATCTTTCCAGATACAAGAGTCAGAAGCTTTGCTGCTGCTTCAGTGATAGACCGGAACGAAAGATCAGCTACGGCACCATATGGTAAAGGAGTCAATTTCTCAATATGCATTATATTTGTTTTCTCATGGACAAGCACTTTCTCATTGACTCTCAGTGAATAATCAAGCTGGTTATACCCTACATCAACAGCATGCACAAATGAAGCACCACTCTGAAGAAGACAATCAGTAAACCCCCCTGTCGAGCATCCTGCATCAAGAAATCCGTTTCCCTCAATTTGAATGTTCCATTGAGTTAGTACATTTTCCAGTTTATAACCACCACGTGATACATATTTTCTGATACCAATTTCAGGAACACTATCCAAAGAAACTTTTTGTTTCGGATCCCTTATAGTTTCACCTTTGATCTTCACTTTTCCGCACATTATTTCTGTAAAGAGATCTTTTCTTGACATGTCCGGGTATAAATCTGTTAAAACATCGAGAAGGGGCTTTTTTTTCATTAATTGTCAGTTTCCCTGACAGAGACCCTTTCAATGGAACCAGCTTTTCCTGAATCTGTGCTGACTTTGATAAGAACACCTTTAATTGTTGACTGATTATCTGCTACTTCCATTTTTAATGGCAATTGAGTCAGAGATCTTCTTATCGATATATCGGGTTTTGTACCGATAACACTATCATCAGGACCTGTCATACCAATATCAGTAATATAAGCTGTCCCTTTGGGTAGAATCCTTTCATCGGCAGTCTGAATATGTGTATGAGTTCCAATAACAGCAGAAACCTTTCCATCAAGATACCAGGCTAATGCCTCTTTCTCCAGAGTGTCTTCTGCATGAAAATCAACTATAACAACTTTTTTTTTATTGTTTTTTTTCAAAATTTCATGAGATTTTCTAAAAGGACAATCAACAGGCAACCCCATACGCACACGGCCTAATAAATTTACCACCATGACATCTGTACCTTTTACATTGACTGTAACTTCACCTTTACCGGGAACTCCAGGAGGATAATTTGCCGGCCTGATTATTTTTGTATTCTCTTTTTCAAGAAGTCTGTATATTTCCCGTTTCTGCCAGATATGATTTCCCGAAGTGATTACATCAACACCTCTGGAAAAAAACTTCTCAGCTTCTTCCGGTAGAATTCCGAATCCATCGGATGCATTTTCTCCGTTTACAATTACCAGATCTGCTTTGTATTTCTTTATCAATCCCGGGAGTTTAAAAAAAAGCGCCCTGCAACCAGGCTGCCCAACGACATCTCCCAGAATCAGAACGCTTATATTTTTCATAATATCCTTTTGATTATTATCAGCGGGCGAATTCTACAACTCGTGTTTCCCGAATAATTGTTACTCTGATTCTACCAGGATATTTTAACTCATCTTCTATCTGCTTAGCAATTGATCTGGCAAGCTCTTTTGCTTTTAAATCATTAACCAGTTCATGATTAACCATGATTCTAAGTTCACGACCAGCCTGAATGGCAAAAGCCTTATCAACGCCTTCATAACTTTCGGCAATTTTTTCCAGATTTTCAAGACGTTTGATGTAATTATCAAGTGTCTCTCTTCTTGCACCTGGTCTTGCTGCAGAAATAGCATCAGCCAACTGAACGATAACACCTTCAATAGAAATTATCTCGATATCGTTATGATGAGCACCTACTGCATTGATTACTCTGGGATCTTCACCGATTTTCTTACACATCTCAGCACCGATCTCAGCATGATTACCATCTCCATCAGTTTCGAGACCCTTACCAATATCATGAAGCAATGCTCCTCTCTTGGCTATATCTTTATCGGCACCGATTTCAGATGCAATCATACCAGCGATAACTGCTACTTCTTTTGAATGAGTAAGAACATTCTGTCCATAACTGGTTCTGTAATGAAGCCTTCCAAGAGCTCTTATTCCATCAGGACTCATATCGTGAATACCCAATTCATAGAGAATCTTCTCACCTTCTTCATATATTGTCTGACTAATCTCTTTAGTGACTTTCTGAACAACTTCTTCAATTCTTGCCGGATGTATTCTTCCATCGACAATCAATCGTTCAAGAGCTACTTTGGCAATAACTTTTCTTATTGGGTCAAAACATGAAATAACAACGGCTTCAGGTGTATCATCAATAATGATATCAACTCCGGTGAGCGTCTCAAGCGTTCGGATATTTCTACCCTCACGACCAATAATCCTACCCTTCATCTCATCATTTGGAAGACTAACTGATGTAACAGTTATCTCCGAGCTGACATCTGTTGCCAATCGCTGTATCGTCGTAACGAGAATTTCACGCGCTTTTTTGTCCGCTGTATGCTTTGCTTCTTCCTCTATCTTATTAACCAGTCCCTGAGCATCATGTTTCGCTTCATTTTCGAGATTTTTGATTAAAAGTTTTTTCGCTTCTTCCGCAGTTAAACCTGAAATTTTCTCTAATTCCAGAACCCAAAGTTCTTCCTGTTTGGATAACTCCTGCTCTTTACGGTCAAAATCCTTCTCGCGATCTGTTATAGTTGCAATTTTTTTATCAAGTGTTGCAGCTTTGGTATCAAGATTATCTTCTTTTTGCTGTACACGCCTCTCAAATCTCTGAGCTTCGTTTCTTCGTTCTCTTAATTCCTTATCATGTAAGCGTTTATCTTTGAGAATCTGATTCTGAGCATCAAGAAGAATACTTTTCTTCTCCTGCTCCGCCTCTTTCACGGCATCTAGCTTTAATCTTTCCGCCTTCTGTTCAGAAGATGAAAGTTGATATCTGGCATAAAACCATCTAATTGTCCAACCTAAAAACAAACCTACGAGGGGGAGTGATACATATAAAATGATATTAATCATAATTTCCCTCACATTTATTTATACTTTATGATTATAGCTGTAGTACTTTATTTGTCAAGGACATTGCATATTTCCTATACAATGGATTTTATCAATTTTTCTATATCGTTTATTGTTTTTTTGAAGCCCAGAAATAGATAAGCATTATTTCTATTATAGTAAACAGGTATGAATAATATCGATTTCAGAAATCTTCTATCAGCATCGAGTATGATTTTTTTTAATTTTTCGTGATGAGTATCATTGATATAAATAAGATTTCTCTTCTCGGTTATAACCTGAACATCTTCAAGGGAGAGAAGTTTTTCCAGCCTTTTTATCAGATCCTGGCCAATACCCAGAGAAAGCTCCATCTCATATTGATCATTCTCATTTGTAAAGATAATACCACCGACAGCATTGACTTCTCTTGTAATTCCAATTAGAGCTTTGTATTCATCCTTTCTCGATGATGCATAACTATCGAAATCAAAACCGCCTTTTACAGCTCTGAATATAGCCTCTTCTGTGACCTCTTCAATAACACGTTCTTCTTTTTCATCACTTATGAATTGCGGTAGTAAATCATCAGAATATACATGAACAAAATCGACTTCTTCTTCAGTCTCGCCATCGATGACAGAATCTACCAATTCCGACAGCACTGGAGATTCTGAATCATCTGATCTCAGATCAGCAACTGAAGCTGGAATAATACCGGAAGTATTTAAAAACAGACTATATGGAATCTCTTCTATAAAAGCTTTTTCAGAAATTTCTTCATCAAGTTCTTCCATTTCTTCCAGCTCTTCCAATTCATCAAAGTCATCAAAGTCATCTAGTTCATCTAGTTC
>Ga0209475_10000527_pt1 | contig 74630 bp, 76 predicted proteins | sample tdDd471_FD_187128 | JGI IMG/M metagenome (GOLD analysis project Ga0209475, IMG submission 187128) | Marine sediment microbial communities from the Atlantic coast under amendment with organic carbon and nitrate - tdDd47.1 (SPAdes)... | ecosystem: Environmental > Aquatic > Marine > Coastal >... | reverse complement strand
TCGCCAGAGTCAAAGAATGGGTGAATGATAACCCCAATGGGGACACGCCATGACCACACTGACCTTGGATCAAGCCATTGCCACCCGCCCTGACGCCAGCGTCTGGGTCAGCGCCAGTGCGGGCACGGGAAAAACCCACGTCCTGACCGCGCGGGTCATCCGCCTGCTGGTGACGGGTGTACGACCAGAAAAAATCCTGTGCCTGACCTTCACCAAGGCCGCTGCGGCGGAAATGAAAAACCGCATCTTCGCCGAACTTGGCCAATGGACAATCCTTGGTGATGAAGACCTATCCGCCAAGATATATTCGCGTACGGGCGAGGAGGCGGACCCGGAAATGTTGGCGCGGGCGCGCAGCCTGTTTGCCACCGTGCTTGATGTGCCGGGTGGCCTGAAGATCCAGACCATTCATTCTTTTTGCCAGTCGATCCTGGGCCGCTTTCCCATCGAAGCAGGACTGAACCCCAACCCGGATGTGATGGATGACCGCACCGCGGCGGAGTTGCTGAAAGCCAGCCGAGACGAAGTCCTGATCGAAGCGCGCGAACGCTCCGACGATAAATTTCTGCGCGCCATGGCGCATATTGCCACCCGCATCTCGGAAAAAGACCTCGATAGCTTGATCGGCGCACTTTCGCGGGAACGGGGTCACTTAGGGGCTCTTTTGAAAAACGCTGGCGGGCTGGATCTGTTGACAAATAAGGTCTTCGACGCCCTTGGTATCAACCGCGAAACCGACGACGACGCACTATGCCAACAGATTGTCTGCGCGCCGGATATGGACAGGGATGGCATGCAACTGTTGGCCACAGCCTTATTGCAAGGCAGCAAGACAGAGAAAGAAAAAGGAGCCGTCATCGCCGCATTATTGGCGGAAACTGGCGACCGGACGGTGCATGCTCAAAATTTCAGTCAAGTCTTTCTAACCGCTGTGGGCGACCCCCGTAAAAGTGTCGCTAACAAGCCAACGCTCGAAAAATACCCAGAACTGGACGCCATCATAGATGCCGAGCGTGATCGTCAATTGGACATCAATGACACATTGCGTAAACGCCGTGCGGCAGAAAACACAAATGCCGTTTTGATGTTGGCGGATGCCGTGATCGCCCGCTATGCCCGTAAAAAAAGTGGCCGCGGAAAGGTTGATTATGACGACCTGATCTACCGCACGGATCAATTGCTTGCCACGGCGAATATTGCGCCGTGGATTCTCTATAAATTGGATGGTGGCGTTGATCATATTCTGGTTGATGAAGCCCAAGATACCAACCCCGAGCAATGGCGATTGGTGGAAAGCCTAAGTGCTGAATTTTTTGCTGGCCTTAGCGCCCGTGAAGACAAACGCAGCGTTTTTGCTGTCGGCGATTCCAAGCAATCCATCTATGGTTTCCAACGTGCCGACCCTGAGGCGTTCAAGGATGCCCGTGACCGCATATCGGAGCGCGCCGAAAACGCGGAATTGCCCTTTCATTCCGTTGGCCTGCACCAATCGTTCCGATCCACCGCTGCGGTTCTGGATGTGGTGGATGCGGTCTTTCATAAAGACCACGCAGGGGCAGGCATGACCCCCGATGAAGAAGACATCGCGCATGAAACAAACCGCATTGGCGATGCGGGTCTGGTGGAGCTATGGCCCCCGGAAGACGCGGAATTGGAAGCAGCCCGTGCGGACTGGGATATTCCAACCGACCAACGCCCCAACACCAGTGGCGAAGGCCGACTAGCGCAGCGTATCGCCGCCCACATCAAAACCATGTTGGACAAGCAAGACCTGCTGGAATCGCAAAACCGAGCCGTGCGCCCCGGCGATATCATGATTCTGGTACGGCGACGAGGCACATTTGCCGATCACATGATCCGCGCGCTGAAATCGCTTAATATCCCGGTTGCTGGTGCCGATCGCATGATGTTGAACGAACAATTGGCCGTCATGGACCTGATGGCACTGGCGGAATTTGCCATTCTGCCGGACGATGACCTGAATTTGGCGACCTTGCTGAAAACCCCGCTTATTGGCCTTGATGATGATGACTTGATTGCGCTTGCGCCCAATCGCGGGAACAAAAGCCTGTGGCAATATCTGAAAGAACGCGCCAGTGAAAACAAACACTGGGGCGATGCCGTGGCGCTTTTATCCCGTGTCATGGCCACGGCAGATTACACCACCCCTTTTGTCTTTTTCTCTGGCGTTTTGAACCAAGAGGGCCGTCAGAAAATCCTCGTCCGATTGGGGCATGAGGCCAACGACCCCATTGATGAATTCCTTGCCCAATGTCTACAGTTTGAAATGGACCACGCCCCCAGCCTGCAAAATTTCCTGCATTGGCTGCGCTCTGGCGAGACAGAGATCAAACGCGACATGGAACAAGGGCAGAATCTGGTGCGCATCATGACGGTGCATGGGGCCAAGGGTCTGCAAGCGCCCATCATTTATCTGCCCGATACCTGCCAAGTTCCCCGTCACGGCGAAACATTCCTAAGTCTTGGCAGCGATGAAAGCGCCCTACACGACATTCCGCTGTTGCTTTGGACCGGGGGCAGCGAAAATGAAGCGGGCGAATTAAAGACCGCACGCGAGGCCGCAAAGGCCAAACAGGACGCCGAACAAAAACGGCTTTTATACGTTGCCATGACGCGGGCTGAAGATCGCTTGTACATCGGCGGCTGGGAAACCAAGAACACCCGCCCCGCACAGTGCTGGTACAATATGATTGCCAAGGGCTTTGAAAGCCTTCCCGCCGAGGAGAACGGCGCCATCCTGCGCTATAGCTGCCCGCAAACGCGCGAGGTGGACCGCAAAGACACCCCGATCAGCGCGCCCACGTCCGCCGTTGATTTCCCTGATTGGGCCACCAACCCGGCACCCCAAGAATTGAAGACCACGCAACCGCTTCGGCCATCCATGATCGAAGATATAACCCATACCCGCAGCCCCCTTGGCGAGGGCGGCACCAAAGACAGATCGCGGTGGCACCGGGGGCGTGTCATTCACAAATTGCTGGAGGTTCTGCCCAGCACAGCGCCTGACCAGCGCCGGGAACGGGCGCTTAAAATCGCTGCGCAGTCGCCATGGGACCTAACCACGGCCGAGGCAGAAGAGATTTGGGCCAAGCTGGAATTGGTCTTAACCCATCCCGACCTTCAGCCCCTTTTCAGTGATAAGGCACGGGCGGAGGTCGCCCTCGGCGGCAAGGTTGGCGACGATATTATTTCCGCCCAAGTGGACCGGCTGTATGTCGACGATGAAAACGTGTTGGTCGTGGACTTCAAATCAAATCGCCCACCGCCGAGCGACGTGGACAGTATTCCGACAGCTTATCTCAATCAAATGGCGGCCTATAAAGTGCTGCTTGCGGAAATCTATCCGGGTCATGCGATCACCTCAGCCCTTTTATGGACTGAAGAAGCCCGATTAATGGAAATACCAGAGCAAATGTTGATGCCATACATGGAAAAACTGCGCCCAAAAGCACAATAGTTTGAAATGATGATTTCTCTATCTTGACGTCAAGCGCCTAGCTTCCTACATTCATAAAAATGCATATTTATCCACAGCCCGCCAACAGGAATTGGCACCTGAATTGGCAAAAGGGCATGGCACAAGGGAACCTCTTCTAATGGCAACTTCCAAAGTAACCGACACCAGTTTCGAAAGTGATGTGCTGAATTCCAGCGGCACGGTCATCGTTGATTTTTGGGCTGAATGGTGTGGCCCATGCCACCAGATTGCCCCGGCGCTCGAAGAAATTTCTGATGCGCGTAGCGACATTACAATCACCAAGATGAATATTGATGAAAACCCCGTTGCCCCCAGCCAATATGGCGTACGTGGCATTCCCACCATGATCATGTTCAAAGATGGCCAACCCGTTTCCACCAAGGTCGGTGCGTTGCCCAAACATGCGATTGAAGCGTGGATTAACGAAACCAGCTAATGGATATGGCCCACCGGTTTATTTGAAAATAAGAAAAGGCGCGCTCAGTCGAGTGCGCCTTTTTACATGCCGATTGCGCCCCCTAAGCCAAGTCCGCATCTTTCATTGCATCTAGATACCGCAACACCTCGCCCGCCAAATAAAGCGATCCGGTAATAAGGATGCGCGGCGTCTTACCTTTGTTGCTTATCTGGGCAATCGCTTTAATCGCGCTGGGAACATCCTTGGCCATGCGGCCCGAAATACCCAGAGCCGTGGCCTCTGCTGCCATTTCCGCAGGGGGGCGTGTCTTATTTTGGCCCGCAATGGGCACCGCATAAATGGCTTCTGCAAGGCCGCGGAAGGGCTTGAGAAAGCGATGCGCATCCTTTCCAGCCAACATCCCGATCACCATATAAAACTCGGACGTCTCAGGATCCATTTTCTGGAAAAACGTTTTTAAAGAACGCGCGGCTGCGGGGTTGTGCCCACCATCCAACCAGACCTCCGCGCCCACGGGCAGGCCGTCCATCAGCGGCGTTTCATTCAGTGACTGTAGTCGGGCCGGCCACCGCGCCCAATCCAGCCCTGCGCGTATAGCCGCTTGCGGAATGCGGAAGATATTCTGATGACGCAAGATCGCAACGGCCTGACCAGCGTTTCTAATTTGGTGTTCGCCGCGCAGCGATGGCACGGGCAGGACCAATTTGCCATGCTTATCTTCATAGATCAGATTGTCTATATCATCGGGTGCACGTTCCACATGCCAATCGCGACCAAAAATCAGTAGCGGCGCATGGCGGGATTTTGCCGTTTGGGCGATGACCGCCTGTACCGCCACTGGCTGTGGGGCGCATATTACCGGGGTGCTGGGGCGGATGATGCCTGCTTTTTCCGCGGCAATTTCCGACAATGTTCGGCCCAAATAGGTTTGATGATCCAGATGAATGGGCGTGATGGCGCTGACCAAGGGTTTTTCAATCACATTGGTGGCATCAAGGCGCCCACCAAGGCCCACTTCAATCACCGCTACATCTGCGGGCGTTTCGGCGAATTTCTTGAAAGCCGCCGCCGTGATGAATTCGAAAAATGTAATCTCGTCACCGTCATTGGCCTCTTCGCACGCCTGCAATAGCTGCAACAGGCTATCGTCATCGATCAACTTGCCCGCGATGCGAAACCGCTCGTTAAAATAGACCAGATGCGGCGAGGTATAGGCATGGACCCTGTAGCCTGCGGCTTCCAGTATGGCCCGCGTCATGGCAACAACGCTGCCCTTGCCATTGGTGCCAGCCACATGAATGACGGGGGGTAATTTTTTCTGTGGGTTGCCCAGCTTTTCCAGCAGGCGTTTAATACGATCAAGCGAAAGATCTATGCGTCGCGGATGCAGGGCCACAAGCCGCCTGAGCACCTCGTCGATTGAGGGTTGTCCCGAGAAAATATCTGCGTCCACCTGCGCCTCCCGGCGTTAAGCTGCCGGGCTCTGCGCTGGCTTGTTTTCACCATCATGTGTTAACAACGAACACACCCTCACCAGGGTGTCGCGCAGGTCGTGACGGTGCACAACCATGTCCACCATGCCATGTTCATACAGATATTCGGCCCGCTGGAACCCTTCGGGCAATTTCTCGCGGATGGTATTTTCGATCACACGCGGACCAGCAAAACCGATCAATGCGCCGGGTTCAGCAATGTGAATATCCCCCAACATGGCATAAGACGCAGTCACGCCCCCCGTGGTGGGGTCGGCCAGCACAACAATATAAGGTAGGCCCGCTTCGCGGAGCATTTGCACACCCACAGTAGTTCGCGGCATTTGCATTAGGGACAATATGCCCTCCTGCATGCGCGCGCCACCTGCCGCGGAGACAAGAATGAAGGGCGCGTTCAGCTCAATCGCCTTACGCACACCGCGCAAAAACGCCTCGCCCACACCAATCCCCATAGAACCGCCCATGAAGAAGAAATTTTGCACAGCGATCACCGTATTAAGGCCACCCATTTGGCCGTGCGCCACGTCCATGGCGTCTCTTCTGCCGGATTTTTTACGAGCATCACGGAGCCGATCTGAATATTTCTTCTGATCTTTAAATTTCAAAGGGTCTTCAACAGTCTCGGCCGCTTCTAGCAGCTCATAGTCGCTACCATCGAACAGCGAGGCAAACCGATCAGTCGGGCCAATGCGCCCGTGATGATCACAGTTTGAACACACCGACTGGGCCGCGCGAAATTCTTTTGCGAAAATAAGCTGACCGCAGCTTGTACATTTGTGCCACAGGTTGTCCGGCGTATCCGTCTTCTTGGAAAGAACTGCCTCTAGCTTGGGTTTAACGTAATTCGTAAGCCAATTCATGTCGACTTCCCATTTGATAGTTACCGTTTGAGAATGCGCATTTTCATTCTCGGCAACATTGATTAGATCGGGGCAAAAGTCCAGACTTTTTGGGCGACTGACTCTCGGAATTTAAGTCAACTTCACCCCAATTTATAGTGACGCTGCAATATGGCGGGCCATTGCAGCGGGGTCATCCGCACCGGTAATTGGGCGTCCAATGACCAAAACATCCGCCCCCGCTGTCATCGCCTCGTGCGGGCTCATCACGCGTTTTTGATCCCCCAGGGCCGCACCAGCAGGGCGAATGCCTGGGACTACCAAATGAAAATCAGGTCCCATCAGGTCACGTACCTGCGCCACTTCATGCGGGGAACAGACAATCCCATCCAACCCGCTTTCACTCGCCAGTTTGGCCAACCGTAAGACCTGCTCTTCGGCGCTGCTGTTCACACCCATGGACAACAAATCACGATCATCAAGGCTGGTCAGAACGGTAACACCAACGACCTTGGGCGGGGTCACGTTCAGTTTATCAGCGGCCTCAGCGGCGGCTTCAACGGCGGCCGCCATCATGGCGCGTCCGCCCTGCGTATGAATGGTCATGATCGCCGGGTTAAGGGGCGCCAAAGCGTGCACTGCCTTGGCCACAGTATTGGGAATGTCGTGCAATTTCAGATCCAGAAATATCGGCACGCCAATATCGGCGATGCGCCGCACGCCATCGACACCCAGACTTGAGAAAAACTCCAGCCCCAACTTCAAACCGCCCACAGACCCGAGTAATTTATTTGCCAGTCCCTCGGCACGCGCAAGGTCTGGCGTATCTACAGCGCAATAAATTGGATTACTCGTCATATGCATAGGGCGTGTCCTCAAAATTTTATGGGCAAAGAATTACGACCCTCGCCCCCAGTTGGCAAGAGCCGTTTTTAAACTCAGCCTGAAAACTTTTCTGAACTTGTGCCAGAACTGGGGCCTGAAATTTGCCCAGAAATTTGCCCAGAAATTTGCCCAGATGTTTGCAGTGTCTCATCCGCATCCGCTTGGGTACGCAGCTGCGCTTGGAGATCACCGATCTGCGAGTTCAATCGGGCGATTTCGCGCTTTAACCTGTGTTTCTCAGCCGCCGCCCGCAACCGCCGCCCTGCCAGCACATAAGCGCCAATGGCGAGGCCCAAAAAAAGGCCCACAAACAGCAGCAAATAAACAGGGAGCGTCACGTTATAAGGCAATGGGAAAAGGTCGATTGAAACCAGTTGACGGTTCACAACAATCATGGCCATCAAAATGAGGGCCAAAACCAGCATAGGGAGCGACTTCAGGAGTTTCATTATGTCGCATACTCGCGTAGGCCTAATGTGCATGACATCAGGCGTATGGGATGAGGTGAAAAATTAGTCCTCGTTCAGGCGTTCGCGAAGGTCCTTACCCGTTTTGAAATAGGGGACAAATTTTTCGTCCACATGCACTGTTTCCCCGGTCCGCGGATTACGGCCAGTTCGTGCAGGGCGGCGCTTTACAGAAAACGCGCCGAAGCCACGTAGCTCTACCCGGTCCCCCCGGGACAAAGCCGCCGAAACTTCTTCAAAAATTGTACTGACAATACGTTCAACGTCACGCTGGTATAAATGCGGATTGGCATCGACCATTTTCGCAATCAACTCGGACTTGATCATAACTTACCCCACTCGGTTATCTCGGCAATTTAAAACCTTGCTGCGCGCCGGATGGTCAATGACCGACCCCTTATCGTAATTCTATTTTGACCCAGCGAATACATTGGTACCACACAGAATGGAAATCCTGCCAAAGTGAAAAAGGGATCGTCAAGTCTAAGTGCTTCGAATTGCTACATTATTTCAAAATAGTGGCGAAATTGACGCTTTTTAGCCCGTTGCATCCATCCGGGCGCGCAAATTAGGTCCCAATATGGGCCAATCCACATGGGGCAGAACGAATCGATCATTGCAAATCAGCCAAGTGCGAATCACTGAATTCCGCTGCGCATCTATAACGAAAAAACGGCCCCCCAAGACGGAGGACCGTTCATTCATTCTTTTAAATTCTTAGAGCAAGGTGCCCCAAGTCAAGGCCACAATCAATCTTCGCTGTCGTCGTCAGCTTTCTTCGTTGCCTTTTTAGCTGCTTTCGGGGCAGCTTTCTTAGCAGCCTTCTTGTCTGATTTCTGGGGCTTTTCTTCTTCCGCCGGTACAGCGTCTTCTTTTTGCTGCTGCAACGCGGCACCAAGAATATCACCAAGGCTTGCACCAGAATCTGAAGACCCATACTGCTCAACCGCAGCTTTCTCTTCAGAAATTTCCAGCGCCTTAATGGACAGGTTCACTTTACGGCTGGAACGATCAACACCGGTGACCATGGCATCAACCTTATCGCCAACCGCGAAGCGCTCTGGGCGCTGCTCATTACGGTCACGGGACAGGTCACTGCGACGAATAAAGGCCGATGCGCCGGTTTCACCAACTGTTACTTCAATGCCATTGCTGGTCACTTCGGTTACGGTACAGGTCACAGTTTCGCCGCGCTTACGAGAAGCCGCGCCAGCAAATGGATCTTTACCCAGTTGTTTAATACCAAGGCTGATCCGTTCTTTGTCGGGGTCAACTTCCAGAACGACCGCTTTCACGATGTCGCCTTTTTTGTATTCAGCCAGAGCTTCGTCGCCGGAACGTTCCCAATCCAAATCAGATAGATGAACCATGCCATCCACTTCATTGTCGAGCCCGATGAACAATCCAAATTCGGTGATGTTCTTAACTTCGCCTTCGATCTCGGTCCCTTGTGAGTATTTGGATGCAAAGCTTTCCCAAGGATTGTCCATGCACTGTTTCAGGCCGAGGCTGATGCGACGCTTGTCGGGATCAACTTCAAGAACCATAACTTCAACTTCTTGGCTGGTGGACACAATCTTACCCGGGTGTACATTACGCTTAACCCAAGACATTTCGGACACATGAACAAGGCCTTCAACGCCGGTTTCCAGCTCAACAAATGCACCGTAATCGGTGATATTGGTGATCGTCCCTTTGAACTTCGCGCCCAACGGATATTTGGCCTCAACGCCTGTCCAAGGATCATCCTGCATTTGTTTCATGCCAAGGCTGACACGTTGGGTTTCAGGGTTGATGCGCACGATCTGAACTTTAATGGTGTCACCAATGTTCAAAATGTCGGACGGATGATTGATGCGTTTCCAGGACATATCGGTCACATGCAACAGACCGTCGATACCGCCGAGGTCAACGAATGCACCGTAATCGGTGATGTTTTTAACCACGCCTTCAACTTCTTGACCTTCGGCCAAGTTCACGATCAGGTCAGCGCGCTGTTCAGCACGGTCTTCTTCAAGGATCGCACGACGTGACACAACAATATTGCCGCGTGCTCGGTCCATTTTCAGAATTTGGAACGGCTGCGTGATGTTCATCAGATGTGATGCGTCACGGATTGGGCGCACATCAACCTGTGACCCCGGTAGGAAGGCAACAGCGCCAGAAAGATCAACCGTGAAGCCACCCTTGACCCGGCCAAAGATAACGCCGTCGACGCGCTCTTCTTTTTCGTAAGCTTTTTCCAGCAACACCCACGCTTCTTCACGACGGGCTTTTTCACGGGAAAGAATGGCTTCACCAGCGGCGTTTTCAATACGCTCGAGGAAAACCTCAACAGTATCACCAGCTTTAACTTCAGCGTCTGGTGCATTACCAAATTCGCGCAGAGGCACGCGGCCTTCGGCTTTTAAGCCAACGTCAACAATGGCGAAATCGCCTTCTACGGAAATAACCGTACCTGTGAGGACTTGGCGCTCAAGACCCGTTGCGCCCAAGCTCTCGTCGAGCATGGCGGCAAAGTCTTCGGATTTAGGGAATTCAACTTGTTCGGATGACATGGATGTTCCTGTCATAACGCGTGCCAGCCGTTCCTATGTTTTACGGCGGTCTTCCCTATATCCAGGTGGCGTTCCTCGCCAACCTTCACATGAAATACAGGGCTTTCATTACCTGAACAAAAAACAGGCCCTCGCGCTGTTCACCCTGTTTTTTAAGGGTTTGAGCGGTCGAGCGAGCCTGTCTTGCCCAGTTCGGGGGCCTTTATACAGATAAACGGGCGTGAATCAAGGCTAAAGCGGCCTCGAATACTTTTTCGATACCCATCTCGGTGGTGTCCAGCAAAATTGCATCATCTGCCTGAACCAAGGGGGATGTGGCCCGCTCGCGATCAGCGCGGTCACGAGCCTTCACGGCATCTAATATTGCGTCATAGTCGGCGACCTCTCCGCGGCCTTCTAATTCAAGAGTGCGACGACGCGCTCGTTCCTCGGGTGTGGCTGTCACAAACAACTTCAGGTCGGCGCGCGGACAAACCACGGTGCCAATATCACGTCCATCTATGACCGCACCACGGGTGCCTTTTGGCGGATGGGCGGCAAATTCGCGCTGAAAATCCAAGAGCGCTTCACGCACACCGCTATAAGATGCGATCTGTGATGCAAGGGCGCCCGTTTCTTCCGAACGCAGCGCCGGTGCATACAACATCGATGCGTCGATGGCATGGGCAGCTGCTGTTGCGTCCTCTTCACGGGCCGGATCGCCCCCCGATTCGGTCAAGGCCAGCGCCGTCGCCCGGTACAAAGACCCACTATCCAGATAGGCAAAGCCAAGCTCTGCGGCCAGCATTCGCGCAAGGGTGCCTTTACCTGCCGCAGCCGGTCCATCGATCGCAATCACAGCGGTGGTGCCCATAAAAAATCCCTTTGTCATACAGCTTTAGGATAAACAGATTGGGTGTGTTTTAAATGCCTTCTGCGTCGCCTGCAAGCCTCAGGCAAGTTCTAGGTTGATCGCAGCAGGATAAAGGAAATAACATAGCGCCACATTTATGCTTTGACAGGCCAGATTGATTCTGGCATTTGAAGCGCAGATTCTGGGCACTCTGATAGAGGAACCCACGATCAAAAGCTTGAAAGCAACGGCAAAAAGGAACTGCAAGTGTATAAAGCTGAATGGGGAACTAAGCGCACATGCCCCAAGTGCTCCGCGCGTTTTTACGATCTTGGCAATGACAGCCCAATCGTATGCATCGAGTGTGCCCACGAATGGACCCACGAGCCTGCGCTCAAGGTCAAGCACGGCTCCGGCGCGGCACAAGCAAAGCCTGAGCCCGCCAAAAAGGTGGTGGCCAAGGTTGACGACGACGATGATGATGAACTCGCCGGTCTGGAAACTGACGATATTGAGCTTGAAGACGACGACGATGATGATGATGTTCTCGGCGATATCAGCCTCGATGATGACGACGACGATGAAGATGTTGCAGCGGTCCTTGTGCCCAATGTTTCTAAATCCGACTCCGAGTAAAGATTTATACATCCGGGGTCCCATCCGGATGCGGCGGGCATATTAAGCACGCCATTCAGGGGCCGTAGCTCAGTTGGGAGAGCGCTACAATGGCATTGTAGAGGTCAGGGGTTCGATTCCCCTCGGCTCCACCATTACCGCTTGATACATCAGTTTGCCGCAGTTTTGGGGCCGTTTGCGGCTGTCCGAATCACATAATTGCCTTATTCCATTCAGATACCATTCATATCCTTCCCCCTAGGCTTGTCATGTGAGGCATTGACGAGGCAAAGGGCAATCTGGTGTAGGAAAGGCCAGAGTAGGAAAGGCCAGAGTAGGAAAGGAATGAACAATGAATAATATTGGTAATCATTTTATAATCCGGCAGTTTACGCTCCGCTCAGTGACCATCGTAAGTTTAGCGCTGGCCGCCATTGCGGTGCCGACACTGTTTTCTCCGAGCACCGCCATTGCCGAGCGTGCGCGCGCAGATGGCACCCCTGCTATGCGTGGCCAGCACTACCGGGATGACCACGGGGACCGAGATCACCGGGCTGACCGTCGGGATCGGCGCGAGCGTGATCGCGATCGTGATCGCAGGCACAGGGACCGTAAGCGTGACCGTGACCATCATCGATCAGGCGACTATTATGGGGGCGCTCATAGCAGAAGTGATCGGCATGGATATCGATCTGGACACCCCTATGCCAACACCAATTGGTACTATGCAAACCATTGGCAGGACAGACGCAGCCACCATGCCCGCAGACACCGGACAAGCGGGGTTATACTGGGGCTTGGCTTAGGATTATTAACGCATCAAATCACCCATATCGACAGACCGCGTGAGCGCATTATCGTTGTCGACCGCCCAGAATCAAATCCCCCAGTGCAATTTTCCCCAGTGCAAAATTCAGGGTGGCAGTCCGGGCAATACCAGGCACAGCCCGTTGGGTACGATCCGCGCCCTGAAGGGTGTCTCCAGACCCGGGAATACCAAACCGTGGTGATCATTGCTGGCGAAGAAAAGGCCGCCTATGGCCAAGCCTGCCTGATGCCCGATGGCAACTGGCTGCAAGGCCCGCCGATGATCGCGCCTGATTTCTAAATAATTCAGCGAGGACAACAAAAAAATAATGGGGCGGTGGCCATGGGTCGCCGCCTTAATTATTGACCGTTCCCTTAATTAGTGATTCTGGCGCGTCTAAGGGTTCACCACCACACAAGACTTGCCACGCGCGGCAAAGGCATCACACCGGGCTTTTGCAGCGGCCCGGTCGGCAAAACTGCCATACACCAGCCTGAAATAAACACCGCGCGCGCCAAGGTCAGCCTGTTGCACTTGCGCGATCAAACCCTCTGTCAGGTCGGGATGTTGATCCGCCAATTCCGCCGCAAAACGCATCGGTGCATCAGACCCACGAAACGAGCCCAATTGAATACGCCATCCGCGCAACGGCTCATCGCGGATTGACATTGACCCGACCCCCGGCTGAGGACCTAAATCTGCCCCAGACACAAGTCCACCCTGCACTGTGGTAAGAGCGCGCGGCGGCTCGTCCGGTGCGGATGGTGACGCAGGTGCCGCCGGGGACGACGTCCCTGCGGGTTCATCCGGTGCGGATGGTGTCGCTGGTGTTGCTGGCACCACGCCGGGCCAGTTGGACCCGGATCCCATGAACGGATCAGGAATAGCAAGTGATGGTACAAACTGCCCCAATGGCACCTCGACCAGCGCACGAGACAATAGGCGCCCCTGCGTCAAGTCATTCACGCTCATGCTGCGGCGCATGACCCGTTCCGCCACAACAGCTTGTTCCACCCCAGCTTCGCGCGCCAAGACCATCCACGCAAAGGCTTGAATATTATCCTGCGGTACCCCGTCCCCGTTAAAATGAAGCACCGCCAGCATATATTGCGACCATGGATGGCCCTTACGTGCGGCCAAACGCCACCAAGTAATCGCCTCGCCCTTTCGACCGGGTCGGTCCGCATCAAAATAATAAAGTGTCGCCAAATTGCCCTGCGCTTCAGGATGACCCGCTTCGGCTGCACGGCGATAATAATAAGCCGCCAATTCCATATCCACATCAACACCGCGCCCCAAGCGATAAACCTGACCCAGATTAAAAAGCGCATCAGGGTCACCAGCGCGGGCGATGTCCTTCCATTCCTCCACCGCGCCAACAAAATCCCCAGCCTTATACCGCTCTAGCGCCGTCCCAAGATCCGCTGCCTGAGCAGGCCATGCCAGCAAGCAAACTATCACCGCCGCGGCACGCGCCAAGTGATGGGCCAACTTACATATATGAAAATCCCTATGTGCCATATGTGTCTGTATCGTCCTTCCTACTGCTTATGACTATGCCTAATTATAACCCCCGGATGATCGCTTCATAAAGACAATAACACAGTGATCTGCGGACAAGGCCGCCTGCGTTCGAAGGGATTGAATAAAGTTTTATTATTTATTTATTATTTATGAATATTTCACTTTACTCATGATTAACGCCAATCGTGCAAGTATTCGCGAAATAATACTGTCAGGCACGATTCGGGAGCAACCATGACCAACAGGACCAACAAAACGCGGCGGCCACGAAAAAGAACCGTTGTGATCAACACCCTAAAGCAGAATGGCAAATGGACCCGCGTCCTCGCCAGCGCCGGTATTATACTCGCCCTTGGGGCCTGCACCACTGGTCAACACAATGAGTCTACGGGTCGCCTAAACACCAGCAATGACAGTCGCCTCCATAGCGCAAACACACCCTCCCCCACATTACTGCTGGCCGAGCGCCTGCTTGCGACGGGCAATCCGCGTGGTGCCATCGGGATTTTCCGCCAAGCCATCGCGCAATCGTCGGGACTTATCGCCGCGTCAACCCCCGACGACAATCATCTGCGCGCCCTACATGGCCTTGGTAAGGCGCTGATGCAGTCCGGTGACTATGGTCTCGCCCAGGAAAGTTTCGAACGCGCCCTGCGCGCTGCACCGCACCATGCTGGTGCCTTAGCGAGCTTGGGCCGTGTGCATTTAATACTCGGCAATACAGCAGAGGCACACAAGTTTTTCCTGAAATCCGTAGAGACCAATAACGGCGGCCCAGCAGCAGCTTATTCTGGATTAGCCGTCACCCATGAAATTCTGGGGCATCATGACCAAGCCATGAACGCGTTTGCAGACGGCCTGAGCCGCCACCCCGAAGATCTGGACCTGCTGAGTAACAAAGCCCTTGTCATGGCCATTAGCGGCGATACGGCAGACGCCATTGGCATCCTGTCCAGCATTGTGAGTTTGCCCCGTGCGGGCATGGGGCATCGCCAGAACCTGGCGCTGGCGTATACCATCCACGGCGATGGGGCGCGAGCGCTGCGCATGGCCAGCATTGACATGGACCCACGCACGGCGCGGCAAACGGTCGCCTCATTCCAGACCCTCGGCGGGTTAGACCGTGGTGGGCGATTGAGGGCGTTGCTCTATGGGCTATCGGATGCGCGCGGCGATTTAGAACAGGCCGGGAATGAAACCCGAACCGAGAAAGATAATTCTGATGCCGCCAAACGCATTATAGATATTCCGGCCCCGCAGCCCGACCCAGTACCAACATCTGAATCACTACCCGCGCCGATTGAGTTTCCCGACCTGCCCCCATTGATGGAGCCCGAAGGATGGGCCGTGCAAATTGCGGCATATCGCACGCCCCAAGAAATCATTCGTGGTTGGGAGATCCTGAGCAAGCGATATTTCGATATTATCGGACATCTAGAACCCCGGCGATCAGAAGTGGACTTTGGCGGGCGTGGCAGCGCTGGACCGCAAGGGTTTTTCTATCGACTGAACGCTGGGCCCCTTTCTGGTTTCCGCGAATCACGAGAAATTTGTGACCGCCTGATCGCGGCCGGTGGTGAATGCTGGATTCGCCCCCCAGAACCTAGCGAGGGAAAACTGTCTGTTTCACCAAACTCTGACACCCCAGAACCAGACAAACCTGTGGTCGAATTCTAAGTCATATGCGCCTGATCAATTGGCCGCTGAGAATAGAGAGTGGTCTTGAAATAAGCAGTTCTCAGCCTATATGTGCTTGTAAGGGAGCAAGGCAAATTAGGCTTCTAGAAAGAAGACGTGTGGAGAGAGACTATGACGACAGCATATGATCGACGCGCTATTGGGCCATTGGAATTTGCCCATATGGGTGCAGAAGACACCGTTTATATCCGTGCATTTCTTGATGATTATGGATGTCAGCAATTTGGCGTGCATGCTGTGGATGGCACGCAGTTGGCGGCGCACAATACCTATGAAGAAGCCCTGATGACTGCGCACATGAATGACCTAGAAGCGGCCACGCTACACTAATTTGGCTGCCGGTTTGGATACCAGTCGTGCGGCAGGCTTAGGCGGCGCTTTGTTGCATCCCTTCGAGCAGCGCCCGAATGGCGTCCGCCGTGTCCGAGCCGCGCAGCTTCTCGCACACGTCCTGATCCCGCATTAATCGCGACACGCGCGCCAATGCCTTCAGGTGGTCTGCGCCCGCATCTTCGGGCACCAGCAACAAAAAGATAAGATCAACGGGCAGGTCATCCACCGAATCAAAATCAATGGGGTCATCTAGGCGTGCAAAAAATCCATGAATTTTATCGAGGTTTTTAAACTTGCCATGGGGAATCGCCACACCCTGCCCAACACCAGTGGTGCCCAGACGTTCGCGCTCCAATAGAACGCTAAAGATTTCTTGCTCTGACAGACCCGTAAGAGAGCCGGACTTATTCGCCAGCTCCTGTAGTGCTTGTTTCTTCGTACGGACCCTTAGGCGTGGGATAATTGCGTCTGAATCAATCAGATCTTTAATATCCATCTCGACTTGCCTTTTCTATCGCTTTAACTGCACGTCGCCAACAGGGATATTACGCACCCACTAAGCCGTCGCGCCATCACTCTCTTCAGGGGGCTCAACATTCTTTCCCCCGGAAACGTGGTGGTTTTTAATCTTTCTCTTGTATCTACGCAACTGCTTTTCCATTTTTTCTGCTGCGTCATCAAATGCGACATAAGGCTCGCTCGCTTCTCCATGGCTTTGTAGGACCACATTATTGGGTGCGTGGAGGTGGCAATCAGCACCAAAAGAATATCCATTTTTGGACAGTGTCACCGATGCATTTACCGCGCGCGAGAAATATTTATCCGCGATCGCTTGGAGTTTTTCGCGAATGTGCGCCTGCAAAGATTCACCAACTTCGATTTTTCTGCCGGTAACAACAATATCCATATTCATCAATCCTTTGCTAGCGTTGGAAATTGGCCAATTTTAAGCGTTGGCCGACTTTGAGATGTGCGTGAGATCCTAACTCAATCAGGGAGTAAGCGAATCTTTCAGCCCCACCAATATATCACAGATTAGATCATTTTTGGATGTTGCCAACATGCGTGAGATCAAAAATGACGCGGATACGACCTAAAGCGCGATATTTTTCTGCCGCCGCCGCTGCACGCTGGAGGATATATTCATCGCTTCGCGATATTTTGCGACTGTGCGCCGCGCAATATCAACGCCCTTGGCGCGCAGGATATCAACAATTTTATCATCAGACAGGATCTTTTTCGGGTCCTCGCCATCAATAAGTTCGCGAATCTGATCGCGAACCGATTCCGCTGATACCATCTCCCCCCCATCCGCAGAAGAAATGGCCGATGTGAAAAAATACTTCATATCAAAGATGCCGCGACTGGTGCCCAGATATTTATTCGCTGTAACACGGCTCACGGTACTTTCATGCATCTCTATGGCTTCGGCAATGGCTTTCAAATTCAGTGGCTTCAAATGGCGCACGCCGAGGCTGAAAAAGGCTTCCTGCTGTTTGACCAATTCCGTGGCCACCTTCAATATGGTGCGCGCACGTTGATCCAGTGCTTTGACCAACCAACTGGCGTTGGAATAGCACTCCGAAATATAAGCCTTGGCTTCTTTGTTCCCGCCCATGGTCGTCAGTTCAGCATAATAAGAACCGTTCACCAATACCTTTGGCAGGGTATCGGTGTTCAGTTCCACCCGCCACATCCCTGCGGGGTCTTGGCGTACGAACACATCCGGCACCACGGATTGGACAGGCTCTCCATTTCCATAGGCCAGACCCGGTTTCGGATTCAGCGCTTGAATTTCGCCGACCATATCCGACAGGTCTTCGGCATCGACCTGACATAGTTTCTTGAGTTTCCCCAGCTCGCGCTTGGCCAGCAAATCAATATTGTCGATCAGCGCCTGCATGGCCGGGTCATATCTGTCTTGCTCGCGCAGTTGCAGGGCCAAACATTCTTGTAAACTGCGGGCGAAGACACCGATGGGCTCCATACCCTGCAACACGCCAATGACGCGCTCCACATCTTCGTCATCACACCCCAACCGCGCCGCCAATTCAGTATAATCAGCGGGCAAATATCCCGCTTCATCCACCATCTCAATCAGATAGGCGGCGATTAACATCCCCGCCTGATCCAGCTGCGAAATGCTGAGCTGTGCGGTTAACACGTCTTGCAGGGTTTGACTGTCTTCGAGGTTTTGCTCAAACCTGCCCTCATCATCAAAACTGCCGCCTCCGCCCCGGATGGACCCGCTACCACTATAACTTAACTGGTCACCGCCGGGCATGGGCGCGTCGGACACGGAATCGTTATTAAAAACATTCTCGCTCATATCGGCATCAAGCGCACTGTCGGCCATGCCTGCTTCGCCGCCATCCCCCAACAAGGCCTTATCAGATGCAACAAGATCTGAGTTTCCGCCCTCACCAGATGTGCCATCTGGGCGATCACCATCTGAACGATCAATGGCGCCGCGCTCGGTAAACTCCACCTCGCCCTTTTCCAACAGCGGGTTTTTCTCCAGCTCACCATCAACAAATTCGTTCAGCTCTACATTGGAATATTGCAAAAGCTTGATCGCCTGCTGCAATTGCGGCGTCATCACAAGCTGTTGGGACTGGCGAAGGTCAAGTCTGGGTGTAAGCGCCATGATGACCCCCTATACCTTAAACTCTTCGCCGAGATAAACTCGGCGCACGTCTTCGCTGGCCAGCACCTGATCCGGTGCCCCCTCCATCAACACGTGGCCATCATAAATGATATAGGCCCGGTCGATAATATCGAGCGTCTCGCGCACATTATGGTCGGTGATTAAAACACCAATACCGCGATCCTTCAGGTGGCCGACCAAATCGCGAATATCAGAGATAGCAATGGGGTCAATGCCTGCGAACGGCTCGTCCAGCAGAATAATGCTCGGCTCACTCGCCAGTGCGCGCGCGATCTCGCACCGCCGCCGCTCACCGCCTGACAGCGCAATAGCGGGTGTATCGCGCAGATGTGTTATAGAAAACTCACTCAGCAATTGATTGAGTTTATCCTCGCGCACTTCGGGGTCAAGGATGCTAATTTCCAGGACCGCGCGAATGTTATCCTCGACATTCATGCCTCGAAAAATAGACGCTTCCTGTGGCAAATATCCGATTCCGCGACTGGCCCGGCGATACATGGGCAATTGAGTGACGTCTTCTCCGTCCAGTTCAATTTGACCAGTATCAGGCGCAATCAGGCCAGTAATGATATAGAAGCTCGTGGTTTTGCCGGCGCCGTTTGGCCCCAATAGCCCAACAACCTCGCCGCGCCCAACCTTCAGGTTAATGTCCTGCAAAATCGGCCGCTTGCCGTGGGCCTTGGAAATTCCGCGCACTTCCAGACAGGGCGCGATGCCACTTGCATCATTCCCACGTCTTGCCTCTGTACTGGCGCGTGTACCAGATACACTGGGCGGATTTACGGTTTCATTGCGCGCGTTCATGCGGTCATTGAATCCCGAAAACCGTTAATAAACAATGATAAAATTCATAACTGGCTCGTTTTATGCATGAATTTTTATGTGGCCGCCCTCGCGCGGGTCAAACTAGTTGTTTTCCGGATTGGTATTTTCTTTTTCCGGTACCCTAAAACGGCCCCTGACGCGACCGGGGCTATCCCCCGAAACATCTGCACCATCAAACCGCGTCACACCTGTTTCCAGGTCAATCTCTAACCGCTCACCGCGCAGTTCGCTGTCGCCGCGCCGCATAAGCACTTCGCCGCCAAGGGTCAAAAGCCGGGCGCTGACATCATAAACCCCCCAATCGCCTTCGGCGCTTTCACTCGGCGAGACAATGCGCACGCGCCCAGAGGCGTCAATGCGCGCAATGGTCGGGTCGCCGCCAGCTTGGTTGTCTTTGTAAAACACGGTCAACATATCGGCGAATAGCTGCAATTCGCCCTGCGATGCCTCCACCGCGCCCTTAAAAACAGCCCTGCTTTCCGCTTGGCGCACCTCTAGCTGATCAGCCACAATATCAATGGGTATAGCGGTGTTATGCCCTTCAAGCGAAGATGGTTGCGCAACCGCACTGCTGACAAAGGCACTGTTGGCATAACCCATCATGCCGGCACCAAGGATTGCGGCCCCCACCGCCATTCCCGATAGCGCCAATAGCGCAACGGTTCGCAGCTGCTTTTTCATTAACTTTCTACCTTCCCTACACACATTGCATTCATATCGAACAGGCCTTGCATGGTTATTCCCTCCCACCGGTGGGGTCAATAACCATATGGACACCGCCGGTGAAGGTCGCCGCCTGCTTGTCTGCTAAAATCACAAACCCACCCGCTTCAAAATTGCCCATGGGACCCGCGCCGCGAATTGGTTCAGCACTCTCGACACGCCCTGTCGCCAAATCAAATATGGTCCGCCCAGCCAAGAAGCTATAGCCATCATCACTGGTAATCCCCACGTTCTGATTAAGCTCCAGCAAATTCCGATCAGCTTCAAATATGCCCGTGCCAGAGCGCGCTTCGATATGCCGCCCAACCGCCAGATCAATAGAGGCATAAATTTCGCTCAGCAATACACGTGCATCGACCGGCGAAGGCTGCACGCCGGATGCGGCAGCCACGTTAAACATCTGTCCCCGTGCGTCCATACCCATGTAGCGGGGGTTGGTCATGCGTATTTGATCGTCGCCAATGGCGACATCGTCATAGGAAAGTGTAAAACTCACGTCATCTGTACTCAGCATCGGCCAGAGTATGAGCAGCGCCGTCAATACGGCTGCAAATAGACTCAACCCCACACGCATCCACCAGACAAACAGGTCGTAGCCTGCTTTGCCCGCGGGCGACAACTGGCGCAGCATCTTCGTTGATGCTGCGCGGGGTTTCATTGATGCTCCGCTGGGCGTCATTGATGCTGTGTTAGGCGTGGGCAAAAATATCAACCTCCGGCCAGCCGGCCAAGTCCAACTCGGCGCGTGTGGGTAAAAATTCAAATGCCTTTTGCGCCATATCGGTGCGGCCTTCACGGGCCAACATGTATTTCAATTCATCCATCAGACGGTGTAGGTGCAGCACATCGCTGGCGGCGTAACTCATCTGCGCGTCGCTGAGTGTTTCATTCCCCCAATCTGAGCTCTGCTGTTGCTTAGAGAGGTCCACACTGATCAGTTCCTTACACAGATCCTTAAGGCCGTGGCGATCGGTATAGGTTCGCACAAGTTTGGACGCAATTTTAGTGCAGTAAATCGGGTTTGGCATCACCCCCAGATAATGCTTGATCACCGCCATATCAAACCGCGCAAAGTGAAAAATCTTGGTCACGCTGTCATCGGCCATCAACGCCTTTAACCGGGGTGCCTCGTATTCGCCCGGGCGCAATTGCACCAGATGCGCGGTGCCATCGCCTGCGGAAAGTTGCACAAGGCATAGCCGATCGCGCAATGGATTCAGGCCCATCGTTTCCGAATCAACGGCAACCGCGTCGCCAAAATCTATGCCTTCGGGCAGATCGCCCACATGCAAATGAATGCTCATTCCAAGTCCTTTTTCTTAGTCTAATCGTGCGAGGTGGCGAAATCGTGACACACCACAAATAGCGCGCCCTTATAAATAACCCCACACCTTATAGATAACCCCACAGGCGAAAGCCTGCACAGTCTTTTTTAATTTTATGTGAAAAGATCACTTTTTGGGGAAATAATGGTGCCCAGGAGAAGACTCGAACTTCCACGACCATACGGCCACTAGCACCTGAAGCTAGCGCGTCTACCAATTCCGCCACCTGGGCCCAAAAATCAGTCGCGATGGGTAGTATCATGCGGTGCTTGTGTCAAGCCCAAACGATCAAAATGGGCATTTAGATGAATTGATTTTACCGGGTGGCTCGGTTTAGATGACCGTGAAATACCATCCAAACAATCCCACCCCCAATGCCACACGATAAATGACAAAAATCGTCATGCTCGCCCGTGCCAACCATTTCATCAAAAAATGTATGGCGACAAGGGCGGCAAAAAACGCCAACCCGCCAGCAATTGCGGCATCTAGAAAAGCACCATCGGCACCATCCTGCAGCAGCTTTAGCATAGCCAACAAACCCGCCGCGATAATTGTCGGAATTGCCAGCAGCATCGAAAAGCGCGCAGCGTCGGTACGCTTAAAACCCATCTGCCGCGCCGCTGTCAGGGTAATTCCAGACCGCGATGTGCCGGGAATAAGCGCCAAAACCTGCGCCAATCCAATTAAAAACCCGACCTTCATGGTGATGCCTTCGAAGGTTTTGTCTTGGGGCCTTTTAATATCAACCACATAGAGCAAGACCCCAAAGATGATGCTGGTTGCTGCAATGATTGGCACCAGACGCATGGCATCCGCCAAGCCAGTAACCGCCAAGACAAGTCCCACCGCCATGACCGGCAGGGTCGCGACCACCAGAATCCAAAACAGAGACACATAGCGCGTGCCCGCCACTGCGCGCCGCGCTGGTGCAACGCCCAAAGAGGCAAGAAAGCCCAGAAATAGTCCCTTGGTATCGCGGGCGAAATAAATCAGCACCGCCATTAACGTGCCCACATGCACGGCCACGTCAATAAGCAGCCCTTGGTCCTGCCAGCCAAATAAATGGGGTACCAACACCAAATGCCCCGAGGACGAAATGGGCAAAAACTCGGTTATGCCCTGTACAAGGGCTACAATAATCAAATGTAATAGGCTCATGGTGTTTATGGTCCAGATTTCAACTAATGGCCTTATAACAAGTCTCTATCTTTTCTCAAGACTGACGACCAATTGAGATCATCTATAGCGTTGCGGCAGATGTCTTGTTAAAAGACTGCATCGACGTATCATTTTTGAGACTGCTTGAATGAAGACGCTTTTCCATATGTGGCTGGTGCCTGCCTGCAGGAAGGTCCGCCTTGTCCTTGGCGAGAAAAACCTTGAGGTCACATTGAAGACCGAACTGTATTGGGAGCGCCGCCCGGAATTTCTGAAGATGAACCCGGCGGGCGACCTGCCGGTCTTGGTCGAGGACGATGGCAGCATTCTGTCCGATTCGGTCGCCATCTGTGAATATCTGGAAGACGCCTATGATGGCACGCCACTGATGGGGGAAACCGCCATTGAACGCGCCGAGATTCGGCGTCTGGTCGCCTGGTTCGATAAGAAATTTGAGCGCGAAGTCAGTGGGCTGTTGGTTTCGGAGAAAGTTCTGAAACGCTTTCTTAAAATGGGCGAGACGGACGCGGGAACCATTCGTTGCGCCCTGAGCAATCTGAAAACACATATGGACTATATCGGCTATCTTGCCGAACGGCGGAATTATCTGGCTGGAAACCGGGTGTCCATGGCGGATATCGCCGCCGCCGCGCACTTGTCGGTGATTGATTATCTTGGTGACATTAACTGGGACAACTGGCCCGAGGCTAAAGACTGGTACATGCGCGTCAAGTCCCGGCCATCGTTCCGCACCGTTCTTTCCGACCGCATCGGTGGACTGGCACCGCCCATCCATTATGACAAGCTTGATTTCTGATGCCCACCCCCGACGAGATCCGCACCGACATCTTAGCGGCGGCGCAGGAAATAGGCTTTGACGACATCGCCATTACCGCGCCCGTGTTGGGGGGTGCCGGTGAAAAATTGGATGAATTTATCGCCCTCGGTCGCCACGGCGACATGGCATGGATGCCGGAAAAGGCGCACCGCCGCAGCGACCCTTTGACCCTGTGGCCAGAAGCCCGTTCCGTCATCATGGTGGCCCACAATTATGGCCCTGATACCGACCCCACAGCCATCCATGCGAAAAAAGGCCGCGGCGCTATCTCGGTCTATGCCCAAGGCAAAGACTATCACGATGTCTTAAAAAAACGCCTGAAGCGTTTGGCGCGACATGTGCACCAAACCCAAGACTGCGCGGTGAAGGTTTTTGTTGATACCGCCCCGGTGATGGAAAAACCGCTGGCCGCCATGGCCGGGCTTGGCTGGCAGGGAAAGCATACAAATCTGGTGTCCCGCACATATGGCTCTTGGCTCTTTCTCGGTGCTTTATTCACCACACTGGACCTGCCACCAGACACCCCCCATGATGATCGCTGCGGGACCTGCCATGCCTGTTTGGATGCCTGTCCAACGCAGGCCTTTCCCGCGCCCTATCAATTGGATGCACGGCGCTGCATTTCTTATCTGACAATCGAACACAAGGGCCATATCGAGCGCGAATTTCGCTCTAAAATGGGCAACCGCATTTATGGCTGTGATGATTGTTTGGCGGCGTGCCCCTGGAACCGATTCGCACAAACCGCGCGCGAGGCCGCCTATCATGCCAAAGAATATCTGAAATCGCCTACACTTGCTGAGATTTTGACTTTGGATGATGAACGCTTTCGCGCATTTTTCACTGGCTCCCCCATTAAGCGCACGGGGCGTGATAGATTCCTGCGTAACGCCCTCATCGCCGCGGGCAATTCAAATGATCCGACCCTGTTAGCGCCCGTCATATCACTTTTGGATGATGCATCCCCGCTGGTCCGGGCAATGGCGGTTTGGGCGCTCGGCCAATTGGCTGATGCAGACCAGCGCGCCTCCACACAGACGCCTTATCAAGACCGTGAGCATGATGCAGACGTCCTCAGCGAATGGGATCAGTTGTCGGGTTAAGGCTCGCTTGGGTCTTCGACCAACATATCCATCTGTTCGATATTCAACCGCGCAGCGACAGCCGCTTTCGATTCGGGATAGTGCGTGGCGACCGCCAACCAATCCGCCCGCGCGGCATCTGTACGCCCTTGCAACAAGTTAAGATTGCCCCGTTCCAACAGTGCATCTGGTTGGCCTGGCTGCAAGCGCAGGGCCTGTTCTATATCCACCCATGCGGCATCGATATTATCAAGCGCACGGTGCGCACTGGCGCGGTACAGAAGAATATCCATGCGCGTGGGTGCGGCGCTATAGGCCACATTCAGGTCTTCAATGGACAGATCATAATCCCCCGCCATCGCCGAGGCGCGGGCACGGTCAACGCGCAACTCCATCGCGTGTTCGCTCATCGCCGGAATTTCAACCAAACCTTGCGAGAACGCCTCATAGGCCTTTAACGGCTTTTCGGCGAGCAGCCACGCATTGCCCGCCTGTGCATATAAATCGGCGAGCAATTCCGGGTCGGCCCGATCAATGGGGGTTGCCGCCCCGATGCCGGACCCAGCACGCAGATTTTCAGCGGCACTTTCCAATTCGATCGCAGCCGCGTCATAACGACCATCATTTGCCAGCGCCAAAGCCATACAATGTCGCGCCGGCAGCCCGCCGCCCTCGTCAGACCACCGCAGGCCCATTGCGAAACCCTCACTCGGCGTGCGGGCGGCCACTTCAAGGCAATGGTCATAGCGCCCTTTACCAACGCGGGCCAAATCATCGCGGGCGCTTGCACCACTGGTTTGAGCCTGCGCAAGCGACGGCACACACAAAACCATACAAAACAGTGTCCTGATAATTTTCATCGCCCTAAACCATACCCAAACTGTGGCAACCTGATGGCATCATATTCAATCGCTCATCTGATCAAGCAAATCATCCAACATGTTGCAAAGTCGGCGCAGATCATGTGGCTCGGACAGGCTGTGTCCGCCATTTTTCACCATCACAAGTTCCACATCATTGCTGACAGCACGCGCCATAATGTCATGGGAAACCTGAACAGGCACGTCCTTATCCTGCACCCCATGAATCATGCGCAAGGGAATATCCAATTTCAGCGGGCCATTCAGCAGCAGGTTATCGCGGCCATCTTCGATCAAGGCGCGGGTGATGATATATGGCGCGTCGCTATAATCGCTGGGCAGTTCCACCTGCCCGTCCCGCATCAGTTTTTCTTTTGTAGCCTCGGAAAAGCCCGCCCACATCAGGGTTTCGGTAAAGTCGGGTGCCGGCGCAATGCCCATCCACGCCTGCACGCGGTCGCCGAAATGCAGCGCCGCCAATAATGACGTCCATCCCCCCATGGACGATCCTATGAATAATAACGGCCCGTCGGTGACTTCTTCTATCAGACTGATGGCATCGCGGGCCCACAGGCCAATGGTCCCGTCTTCAAATTTTCCCGCGGATTGCCCATGACCCGAATAATCAAAACGCAGATAACCATATCCTTGCACTTGGCAGTGGGCTTCCAAAGCGGTGGCTTTTGAGCCCTCCATATCGGACATAAAACCGCCGAAGAAGACGACTGTGATCGCCTGCGCTTGGTGATGATGATAGGCAATACGGCTTCCATGGGGGGCGTCGAAAAACTGGGGTTTATTCACGTCAAAATCCTCCTACCGGATCGATCACAGATGTGGCCAAGATAACAGTGCGCCTCGATTTTCCAAGCCCATTTGCCAAATCGCCGCAAAGCCCTTCTTGACAGCGGGTTTTAGACCCGCTACTCCCGCTTCTTTGGATGAACTCAACTGCGACCTGAACAAAGAACTGAACAAACTATGGCGAACCCGGTAAATATCACGCTTCCCGATGGCACGGTAAAGACCTTTGATGGCCCCGTAACGGGCGAGGAAATTGCCGCCGATATCGGCCCCGGCCTAGCAAAAGCTGCGATGGCAGTGACGGTTAATGGCGCATTGCGGGATCTATATCTGCCCATTGAAGCAGATGCGGATGTCTCGATCATTACTGAGCGCGACGAGGACGCCGCCCTTGATCTGTTGCGGCACGATTGCGCCCACGTCATGGCACAAGCGGTTCAAGAATTGTTCCCCGGTACCCAAGTGACCATTGGTCCAAACATCGAAAACGGGTTCTTCTATGACTTTGCCCGTGACGAGCCGTTCTCGTCCGAAGATTTCGACGCCATCGAAAAACGCATGGCGGAAATCGTTAAACAGGATATCCCCATCCGACGCGAGGTATGGAACCGTGATGATGCGATCAATCATTTCGTTTCCATTGGCGAGACCTATAAAGCTGAGATCATTCGTGACCTGCCAGACGGCGAGGAAATATCGGTCTATCGTCAGGGTGAATGGATGGACCTGTGCCGCGGCCCACACCTGCCGTCAACGGGCAAAGTTGGCAATGCGTTCAAACTGATGAAGGTTGCCGGTGCATATTGGCGCGGCGATTCGAACAATGAAATGCTGACGCGCATTTACGGCACCTGCTGGCGCAACAAAAAAGAACTGAAGGCCTATTTGCACCGTCTGGAAGAAGCGGAAAAACGCGACCACCGCAAGTTAGGCCGCGAAATGAACCTATTCCATTTCCAAGAAGAAGGCCCGGGTGCTGTGTTCTGGCATCCGCTGGGGTGGCGCCTATTCCAAAAATTGATTGCTTATATGCGTCGCCGTCAAGAGCGCGCTGGCTATGTGGAAATCTCGACCCCTGATGTTTTGGATAAGTCCTTGTGGGTGACCTCTGGCCATGTCGAAAAATTTGGCGAAAACATGTATTATACCAGCACCCCAGATGGTCGCGAATACGCGTTAAAGCCCATGAATTGCCCGGGTGGTGTGCAGGTCTATGCCAAGGGCATTACCAGCTACCGCGAACTTCCGCAGCGGGTTGCAGAATTCGGTAAAGTGCATCGTTACGAGCCATCAGGCGCATTGATGGGCCTGATGCGGGTGCGCGAATTTACCCAGGATGACGCGCATATCTATTGCACCGAAGCGCAACTGAAAGACGAATGTATCACCGTCACCAACTTGATCCTTGATATCTACAAGGATTTCGGTTTTGAAGATGTGGTCATTAAATTCTCTGATCGCCCAGAAAAGCGTATCGGCAGCGACGATGTTTGGGACCGGTCCGAACGCGCGCTGTTAGACGCGCTTGAAGCAACGGGGCGTGAATACCGCCACAATCCCGGCGAGGGCGCATTTTACGGCCCCAAGCTGGAATTTGTTCTGCGCGATGCCATTGGCCGCGACTGGCAATGTGGGACGCTACAGGTTGATTTAAACCTGCCGGAGCGTTTCGATATCTCCTATATCGGTGAGGATGGCGATCGCCACCGCCCCGTGATGTTGCACCGCGCCTTGTTTGGCTCGTTGGAACGCTTCGCAGGTATTTTGATCGAACATTATGCGGGCAAGCTGCCCTTGTGGCTGGCCCCCAAGCAAGTGGTTGTTGCGACCATTACGTCGGCTGGCGATGAATATGCCGAAGAGGTTTTTGCCATGCTGCGTGACGCGGGCGTTCATGCCGAAGCCGACCTGCGCAATGAAAAGATCAATTATAAGGTCCGCGAACATTCGCTAGCAAAAGTGCCCGCCCTGTTCGTGGTCGGCGCGCGCGAAGCCGAGGAGCGCACGGTTTCCATTCGCCGGATGGACAGTAAAGACCAAGTCACCATGGACATTGACGAGGCCATTGCCGCCATCGTGAAAGAAGCGCAAATGCCGCAATAAAAATCTTATATGCCCACCGCAATCGCCAAGATGATTAACAGGCTTGGATTCATAACGCGAGCAGGGCTATAATACGGACGCTGGCTATTGCCAGAAAAATTTTAAAACGAAAACAAACAAGAGGAGAGCCTTTCATACGTAAAGGAAATGTACAGGGACCACCCCCACAAAAGGGGCCCCGCGCAAATGATCGCATCACAGCAACCGAGGTGCGGCTTATCGATGGAGAGGGACATAATCACGGCGTCGTTGGTATTGAGAAAGCTCAAGCTATGGCGACGAGTGCTGGCTTAGACCTTGTTGAGGTCTCGCCAAATGTAGAACCCCCAGTTTGTAAAATTTTGGATTTCGGGAAATTCAAATTTGAAGCCCAGAAAAAAGCAAGCTTGGCGCGCAAGAAGCAAAAGGTGCAAGACACCAAAGAAATCAAAATGCGCCCCAACATCGACGTGCATGATTACGACGTGAAAATGCGCTCGCTCTTCAAATTCATCGATAATGGCGACAAGGTAAAGGTCACCATGCGGTTCCGTGGGCGCGAAATGGCGCACCAAGAGCTGGGCATGGAGGTTTTGAAACGCGTCCAAGGCGACACCAAAGAGGTTGCCAAGGTTGATCTTCATCCCAAGATGGAAGGTCGGCAAATGACAATGGTTCTAGGCCCTAAATAACGGCTTATAGCAAGAAGACTTTCGAAAGGGGCTGGTGTGCGCATCAGCCCTTTTTTATTGGCTTCTCTCCACAGTGTGCCCTCGCGCCCGCAACATGGCAATCACGCTATCCTCCCCCACCAGGTGCGCCGCGCCAACGGCGACAAAATGAACACCCGGCTCGCTTAACTTGGTGATGAGTTTAGGAATCCAATTCTGATTCCGGCGTATGAATAACCGCTCATACACGCTGGGGAATGTCTTCAAGTCATCCAGAAATACCGACGTCATCTCGGCTTCATCCCCCGCCATCCATGCCGTGATCATATGCTCATACAACGCCGAAAGGTTATGAATGTCGGCAACTGTCTGTTGCAACAACTCGATCTGCACCTCATCCGGCTGATCGGCAAGTGACGAAATCTGCTCGTGCGCCATTTCTAACCCCCTAGGCAGGATGCCCCGACTTTGTGCATGCTCTTCCAGCCAGCTCTCAACCCCATGTTCCGGTAAAAAACCATTGGCCGCCGCAGACTGAGTCGCCAAAAGAGTTGCAACATACCATGGCCGCATACGATCAAGGTCTTCGACCGGCACCCCAAGGGACGTGCCCACCCTCTGAACATCCTGCCACAGCGCCGGTTCTAATCGCCGTTGCAGCGAATCACGCGGGGGGTACAGGCCTTTCTGTTGAACAATCCACGCCACCAATGCCGGGCTGCTTTGCTCCATGGTCACTTCTAGGGTGATGGTATCTGCACCCTCAACCGTGTCCTGAAAAGTGTCCGAACGCCACTTAACGCCCGCCCCCAATAAATGAAATGTCCCAAACAGATAAATGGTTGATACATCCGACTGCACACGCCACATAGCAGGCACGGCACCCACTGGCGCGTATGGGATACTGGCCATGACCAGCACGAAGGCGAATAAAAGGACCCGCATTAAACCCGACTTTTGGGCCGCAAATTTATAAAGCTGACACTGCACCCTGCGGCTACTCCCAAATCAATGAAATCACGCCCGCAGCATAGCCCGCAAATGTGTCGAAAAACATCATTTTCAAAAAACGTCTTTCGGCCTTGCTTTTCAGGGATTTTCTATCTATAACGCCGCTTCTTCAACGAACGGTCCGGCCTGTTAGGGCATGCCGAGGCAGTTCAGAAGCGTTCAACACATACATACCTTGGTCAAACAAGGTGTGTTCACACTAATGAAGGAATGCAAAATGCCCAAGCTAAAGACCAAAAGCGGAGCCAAAAAACGCTTTAGCCTTACCGCAACTGGTAAAGTAAAGCGTGGTCAAGCCGGTAAACGTCACGGCATGATCAAGCGATCCAACAAACAAATCCGTAACCTGCGTGGGACCACTATTGCGGCCGATGCAGATGCAAAAGTCATCAAAAAGTTTTTGCCCTACGCGTAGCGTAGACTGGGTTTGAACAGATATTTATCTGGATATTAAGGAGTAGCTATAATGGCACGCGTAAAAAGAGGTGTGGTTTCCCACGCTCGTCACAAAAAAGTTTTAGAAATGGCCAAGGGTTTTCGTGGCCGCCGTAAAAACACCATTCGGGTGGCAAAACAGGCGGTCGACAAAAGCCTGCAATATGCATACCGCGACCGTCGCACCAGAAAGCGCAACTTCCGCGCCTTGTGGATTCAGCGCATCAACGCGGCAACACGTTTGCACGGCCTGACCTATGGTAACTTCATGCATGGCTTGAAACTGGCCGAGATCGACTTGGACCGCAAAGTCCTTGCTGATCTGGCGGTTCGTGAAGCGGATGCATTTAAGGCTCTGGTTGAGCAGGCTCAGGGAGCCCTCGCCAAGAAAGCCTAGGTCCATTGACCCGGCATCTGCCTGCTCAATTTGAAATCATCTTAAAAGGGGGCTTCCTTTAGGGCCCCCTTTTGTGTTGTCCCAATTGTATTTTCTATGGTTTAAGTTTTAAGAACGGTTCAAGAAAAGGATGCTAGGGGTGAGTTTATCCGAAGAAGACGTCAGAGCACTTGAAACAGAGATCACCAGCGCCATTGACGGTGCAGGCGATCTAAACGCGCTTGAGCAGGTGCGCATTGATGCCCTTGGTAAAAAAGGCCGAGTGACCTCTCTGATGAAAAATCTGGGAGGCATGACGCCGGACGAAAAAAAGATTTTCGGCCCCCTATTGAACCAGATTAAAAACCGCATCTCTGGCAGCATTGACGCGCGCAAATCATCGCTGGAAGGCGCGGCACTCAATGCCCGACTGGTGGACGAGCGCATCGATGTCACCCTGCCCGCATATAGCGAACCCGAAGGCCGCATCCATCCCGTCAGCCAAGTGATGGACGAAATCTCTGAAATTTTTGCAGACTTGGGCTTTTCCGTCGCTGAAGGACCGGATATCGAGGACGACTTCCACAATTTCACAGCGCTGAACATTCCGCCGGAACATCCCGCACGGCAAATGCATGACACGTTTTATCTGCCAGAGGGCGAAAACGGCGATCGCAAGGTCCTGCGCACGCACACATCGCCGGTACAGATCCGCACCATGCAAAATAGCCAGCCGCCCCTGCGCATCATCGCGCCGGGCCGCACCTATCGATCAGATTCGGACGCCACCCACACCCCCATGTTCCATCAGGTCGAAGGATTGGTCATCGATGAAGACACCCATATGGGTCACCTGAAGGGCACGCTTGAAGCCTTTGTCACCGCATTCTTCGAGGTGGACAACATCAAAATGCGCTTCCGCCCCAGCTATTTCCCCTTCACCGAGCCGTCCGCCGAGGTCGATATCGGCTGTAGTTTCAAGGGTGGTGAATTGCGCATCGGCGAAGGCGACGATTGGTTGGAAATCCTCGGCTGTGGCATGGTCAATCCCAAAGTGTTGGACCATTGCGGTTTGGATAGTAAAAAATATCAAGGCTTTGCCTTTGGCTGCGGCATCGACCGTCTTGCTATGCTCAAATATGGCATGACCGACCTGCGCCCCTTCTTTGATGCTGATCTGCGCTGGATGCGCCATTATGGGTTTTTGCCGCTCGACATACCCACCATTGCCGGGGGGTTAAGCCGATGAAATTTACTCTAAGCTGGCTCAAGGACTATCTGGACATGGATGCCTCGCTCGATGATTTGAGCGCACGCCTCACGTCGCTCGGCCTAGAGGTTGAGAAGATCACCAATATGGGCGAGCAATTGGCGGCCTTTAAGGTGGCGCACGTGATCAGTGCCGAGCAACACCCTGACGCTGACCGCCTGCGGGTTTGCAAGGTAGATACGGGTGACGGAATTGTCCAAGTTGTCTGTGGCGCGCCCAATGCACGCACGGGCATGAAGGGTGTTTTCGCGCCCTCTGGCACGCATATTCCCGGCACCGGTATTGACCTGAAACCAACCAAAATTCGCGGCGTGGAATCCAGCGGTATGCTGTGTTCCGAGCGCGAATTAATGCTCTCGGACGAACATGATGGCATTATTGATTTGAAAACTGACGCCCCCGCTGGCACGCCCTATGCCGACCTCGCCGGGCTGGATGACCCGGTGATTGAGATTGCGATTACCCCAAATCGTCAAGATTGCTTGGGTGTTGCGGGCATCGCGCGCGATTTAGCCGCAAGTGGTTTTGGAATACTCAAAGCTGATGAAATCAAACCAATCCCCGGCCGCTACAAAAACCCTGTCGATATCGCACTAAAATTCAGTGACAATGACAGAGATGCCTGCCCATTATTTGTCGGTCGCTATATCCGCGGCGTGAAAAATGGCCCCAGCCCCAAATGGCTACAGGACAAACTGAAAGCCATTGGCCTGCGCCCCATTTCCGCGCTGGTGGATATCACAAATTTTGTCACCTATGACCGTGGCCGGCCCCTGCATGTTTTTGATGCTGCAAAACTCAGCGGCACCTTGCACGCGCGCTTGGCGGAAAAGGGCGAGAGCCTGTTGGCGCTGGACGGCAAGACCTACCAAATGAAAGGCGAAGAATGCGTTATTGCTGATGACAATGGCGTTTTAGGGTTTGGTGGCGTTATGGGCGGCGAGGAAAGCGGCTGTACCGAAACCACCACCGACGTTCTGGTCGAGGCCGCGCTGTTCGACCCGATCCGCACCGCCATGACAGGCCGCGTGCACGGTATTGAAAGCGACGCGCGTTATCGGTTTGAGCGCGGCGTAGATGTGAATTTCGTCATCCCCGGCATTGAACTGGCCACCAAGCTAATCATGGACCTGTGCGGTGGCGAACCAAGCGAAATGACCATAGCAGGCGAAGTGCCCATCTTCGACAAAGTGATCAACTTCGATACCGGCCGCGTCGCCAGCCTTGGCGGTCTAACGCTGAAACAAAGTGAAATAATTGCCATTCTTGAGCGTCTTGGCTTTACCGCCAAAGATCAAAACGGCAGCACATGGCACGTCAGTGTACCAAGCTGGCGCACCGATATCGTTGGCCCCGCTGATTTGGTCGAAGAGGTCTTGCGCATTCATGGCTATGACAACATCCCGGTCGCGTCTCTGCCGCGTTTGAACGATGTCGCCAAGCCAACGCTAACCACGGCGCAGCGTCGATCACGGGCGACCCGACGCGCACTGGCAAGCTGTGGTTTCAATGAGTGCGTCACCTGGTCCTTCATCTCCGAAGACCAGAGCAACCGCTTTGGCGGGATCGAAGACGCCCTTCGTTTGGCCAACCCAATCAGTTCCGAACTGGTGATCATGCGTCCATCGCTGCTGCCCAACCTGTTGGACGCGGCCAGACGCAATCTTGATCGCAGCATGGACCTCATTCGCCTGTTCGAGGTCGGACCGCAATATCGGGACGACACACCGGATGGTCAAAGCCTTGTGGCATCTGGTTTGCGCGTAGGCAGCGCTGGCCCCATCCATTGGAATACTCCCCGTCGCGACGTCAACGCATTTGACGCCAAGGCTGATGCCATGACCGCGCTGGCCGCAGCTGGGGCACCAACTGATAATATCCGCGTCTTTGATGGCGCGCCTGATTGGTATCACCCAGGGCGCAGTGGCACCCTGCGGCTGAACCCGAAAATGGTGCTAGCAAACTTTGGCGAATTACACCCCGCAATCCTCAAGGAATTGGACATTGATGGTCCTGTTGTTGCCTTTGAGGTCTTCATGGATAACCTGCCACCATCGCGCAAGTCTTCCGCCACAAAACCAGCCGCAAAAATGAATGCTTTGCAGCCCGTGGTTCGTGACTTTGCCTTTGTTGTCGATGCCGATACCGCTGCTGCTGATTTAATGCAAGCCGCGCGAGGGGCCGATAAAAAGCACATCAAAGCGGTCACCCTGTTTGATGTTTTCGCCGGGAAAGGCATGGAACCCGAGACCAAGTCGCTGGCCATTGCTGTTCGGTTGGAACCTGTTGAGGCAACCTTCACCGACGACGAATTGGACGCAATCGCCAAGAAAATCGTCGCCGCAGTGGGTAAAGCAACGGGGGGAACGCTGCGCGGTTAGCATTGCTGAACGCACGGCCCCGCCCGTTTTTCCTTTAATTTCACTGAGAATCCGCTATTTATTAAGCTATCAGGGGTTTTAGAGTAGTTTTCTATAGTTAATTCGCTTTTAACTATCCAAACTGATAATCTTGCCCCAGAGGAATATGAATGGGCGAGAGACGCGACCATAAAAATAGAATTCAAACCGGCACCGAATTGAAGCTTCACCTCGGCGACGACTGCATTGCTGTCCATGTGCTGAATATTTCCTTTGGTGGGGTGCTTTTGGGCTCCGATGAGCGCCCCGAAATCGGAACCCAAGTTCGATTGACGGGCGAGGACATCACGGCTGTTTCCGGCAATGTGGTGCGCCACGATGCCAAAGGCTTTGCTGTAGACCTAGGCGATAGTGTTGAAGCGGCACAGTTTGCCGTCGAAAGCATTACCAGCGACATGACCCCCACAGATGGCGCCATGGGGCCGGAAGACGAGGCCTCGTAGCATGGTGGAACGGGATGCAGATAAATTGCCCCTGAAGCTTAAGCTTAAAGCTTGGTGGGAGGGGTATGATGCGCAGGAATTTGCCGAACGCATGGGCATCGGTTTGGGCAGCGAAAAAGATGATGAACACAATGGTTCCTCAGCATCTGACGCAGCCGCCGCGCCTGAGCCTGCCGCCGAGGACAAAGAAGACCTGCTCGCCCCCAGCGATGGAGATGCCTGGAGCGATGCGCGCGCTGCTGTTAGCCAGTTGATTTGGGGCGAAGGCTATTGCGGTCCCGGGGGCAGCGAACAAATTATTTCTATGACCCAATTGCTGGCACTAGATCCCAAGATGAGCATGCTTGTGGTGGGCGCGAGCCTTGGAGGCCCGGCGCGCGCTTTGTCGCAAAATTTTGGGGTTTGGATCACGGGCCTTGAAGCATCTGGCAAGCTGGTGCAACAGGGCAATGAAATATCCAAAGTCAAAGGCATGGCCAAGAAAGTCACCCTTGCACAGTATGACCCCGAAGATGTCGCGAAATTCGACCGCAATTACGATCGAATTTTCGCTAAGGAAAGCCTGTTCACCGTTGAAAAGAAAAAAGACCTGATTGCCCATCTGTTTGACGCAACCAAAAAGGAAGGGCTGTTTCTGTTGACCGACTATGTGCTGGGGTCAGAAAGTGTGGTGATGAAGGAAGAGTTTCGAGAATGGCGCGACCGAGAACCTACGCGCCCCTTTTGCGTCCTGTCCGATGAGTTAGAAGGCATGGTCAAGAATGCAGGATTTGCTGTTCGGGTGAGCGAAGATATCTCCAAACAATATATCGACCTGATTTCCAAGGCATGGAAAGACGCTGGTACAGTGGTTGCTGAATTGATGAAATCAGAAGATGGCAAACACCTGATCGACCCCTTGCTAAGCGAGGCAGAGTTTTGGGCGCGGCGCTCAAAAATGCTGCAAAGCGGGCAGCTACAAGTCTGGCGAATTCTCGCCTATAAGACCGGTGGCGGCGGCAAAATGATGTCTGACTGGTAGGCCAAGACGCCCTGCAACAAATCTTTCGCAGCAGATTCTTACATTCGACGTCAGTTTAACTTGGCGCGCGTGACGCCGAGTGCTAAATACGCGCCATGACAAGTCATAACAACATACGCAATTTTTCGATCATCGCCCATATCGACCATGGTAAATCCACCTTGGCCGATCGTTTGATTCAATTCTGTGGTGGATTAACAGACCGGGAAATGACCGAGCAAGTGCTCGATAGCATGGATATCGAGCGAGAACGCGGAATCACCATCAAAGCTCAAACCGTCCGCCTTATATATAAAGCCGACGATGGTCAGGAATATATCCTCAACCTGATGGATACCCCGGGACATGTGGATTTTGCCTATGAAGTCTCGCGGTCTTTGGCAGCCTGCGAAGGCTCGCTTTTGGTCGTGGATGCCAGTCAGGGGGTCGAGGCACAAACGCTGGCCAACGTCTATCAAGCGCTGGACAATGATCATGAGATCATTCCCGTTCTGAATAAGATCGACTTACCCGCCGCCGAGCCCGACCGCGTCTGCCAACAGATTGAAGATGTCATTGGTCTTGATGCGTCCGGCGCGATTGCCGTGTCGGCGAAAACTGGCCAAGGCATTAAAGACGTTCTAGAGGCGTTGGTGCATCATCTGCCTGCGCCAAAAGGTGAGCGCGACGCGCCATTAAAGGCGTTGTTGGTTGATAGCTGGTATGATTCCTATTTGGGCGTTGTTATTTTGGTCCGCATCATTGACGGTGTTCTTAAAAAAGGCATGCAGATTAAAATGATGGCCGCAGGCTCTGAACATCTTGTCGAACGCGCAGGGGTCTTCACACCAAAAGCCCTGCCTGTTGCCGAGTTGGGTCCCGGCGAAATCGGATTTATCACCGCTGCCATCAAAGAAGTTGCCGATACCCACGTGGGTGATACCATCACCACGGTCAAAAACCCGGTGAAAGACCCCCTGCCCGGATTTAATCCATCCCAGTCGGTTGTCTTTTGCGGTCTGTTTCCGGCCGATGCCAGCGATTTTGAGCATTTGCGCGAAAGCCTGAAAAAATTACGGCTCAATGACGCAAGCTTTGAATATGAGCCCGAATCATCCGCGGCTCTGGGCTTTGGTTTCCGCTGCGGGTTCTTGGGGCTTTTGCATCTGGAGATTATTCAAGAACGCCTTTACCGCGAATTTGATTTGGACCTGATCACCACTTCCCCCAGCGTGGTTTATCGCATCCATATGACAGATGGCGAAGTTCTGGAACTGCATAACCCATCCGATATGCCAGATGTGGTTAAAATCAAAAGCATCGAAGAACCATGGATCGAAGCAACAATCATGGTGCCGGACGAATATTTGGGCTCCGTTTTAAAGCTGTGCGAAGACAAGCGCGGTGAGCAACAACAACTAACCTATGCAGGCGCACGCGCCATGCTGGTCTATCTGTTGCCGCTCAACGAAGTGGTCTATGACTTTTATGACCGCTTGAAATCCGTCACCCGCGGCTATGCCAGCTTTGATTATCATATGCATGACTACCGCGAGGGCGATTTGGTGAAGATGTCGATTTTGGTCAATGCTGAACCTGTCGACGCCTTAGCGATGCTGGTGCATCGCAGTGTTGCCGAACGCCGCGGCCGGGCATTGTGCGAGCGCCTGAAGGATTTGATTCCACGCCAATTGTTCAAGATTCCAATTCAGGCCGCCATAGGCGGTAAAGTTATCGCCCGCGAAACCATTGCCGCCATGCGCAAGGACGTGACCGCCAAATGTTACGGTGGTGATGCTTCTCGTAAACGCAAGCTGCTGGATAAGCAGAAAAAAGGTAAGAAGCGTATGCGCCAATTTGGCAAGGTGGATATTCCCCATGACGCCTTTATTGCCGCACTACGCATGGATGATAACTAAGCAAGATACCTCAGTAGACCAAATCAGCCCGAATGATGAGACCAGAATTATTGAGCTGGGGCTTGTTCTCTCTTGCGTCTTGGCCCTGAATGGCTATATTGCGCCCATCTTTCTGGAGGAGCGATGGCCGAGTGGTTTAAGGCGCACGCCTGGAAAGCGTGTTGAGCGCAAGCTCTCCGGGGTTCGAATCCCCGTCGCTCCGCCATGAAGGTTCAATACAAGCCTCCATCCACACCCGGCCCCGACACATTGTTTTAATGCCGTGAAATATTATTTTACGAATTTGATTGCTATTTGAACCGTCTTATGAGATTTAGAGCGCAAGTTTGCCGCGCGTAGAAGACATTTAGTCATTGGCGGCGACACCTGATTGCGCAATTTTCCCAACAGATCATTGCCCTGCAGAGCCTCTCACCGACACGTAAATGGTGAATTTGGGGCACACATAAATGGCAGTTGATCTACGCAAGCTTCCAAAAATTTAATCCCGATCGCCTTCCGGCGCGCTGAGTTTCCATAGCTATGGAATGCTTTTTGTCGCTGAGGGTGATTTAACATGAGGACTACTCGTGACACATTTTTCTGATCTCGGCCTCGCCGAGCCCATCCTTCGTTCTATTGAAAAAGAAGGCTACACCAAACCGACACCTATCCAAACCAAGGTGATCCCGGCTATGCTGGAAGGCCATGACCTTGTGGGCATTGCCCAGACAGGAACAGGCAAAACAGCCGCTTTTGTATTGCCGATCCTGAATAGCATTATTAACGATGGCATCAAGCCACGCGCCAAACATTGCCGCGCCCTTATTCTGTCGCCAACGCGCGAACTGGCAACCCAGATTGCCGACAATATTCGCACCTATGGCAAATTTGTCCGCCATTCATCAATTGTGGTCGTTGGTGGTGTTAAGCCCCAACCGCAAATCAAAGCCATCGCACGCGGCGTTGATATCATTATTGCAACGCCTGGTCGTTTGCTTGATCACGTCAAATCTGGGGCGCTGAAACTTGACGAGACAACAACTGTTGTTTTGGATGAGGGTGACCAAATGTTCGACATGGGCTTTATCCCTGACATTCGCCGCATCATGGGCATGTTGCCCAGCAAACGACAAACGCTGCTCATGTCCGCGACGATGCCCAAACAGGTTCGTTTGCTGGCCGCTGATTTCCTCAACAATCCCAAAGATATTTCTGTCGGACAGGTTTCCCGCCCGATTGAGCGGATCGACCAACAGTTCATCCATCTGGATAAATCTGCGAAACGGGAAAAGCTGGTTGAGCTGCTCGCCCCCCTAGAAGTGGAGCGCGCCATTGTCTTTACCCGCACCAAACGCGGCGCTGATAAAGTTCAAAGTCATCTTGAAAAATGCGGCCTGCCCGCCAACGCGATCCACGGCAACAAAAGCCAAGGACAGCGCCAACGCGCCCTGAGAGACTTTAAGCTGGGCGGCGTGAAAATTCTTGTTGCAACCGATATTGCCGCACGGGGTATTGATGTTGATGGCGTTTCGCACGTGATTAATTATGAATTGCCCAACCTACCCGAATCATACGTACACCGTATCGGTCGGACCGGTCGCGCAGGCCGTGCAGGCATCGCAATTTCCCTCTATGACAATTCGGAACGGGCCTTCCTGCGTGATATCGAACGCCTCATCAGCCAGCAACTGACTGGTGCCAATAACAGCGGAAAGCGCCAAGCCACTAATCGTGACGATAGCCAACAGGACGGTACACAACAAAGTGGCGAGCGCAAAGATTTTGTAAGACCGGCAAATGGCAAGAAGCGTCGCCGCAGCGAACAGCGCAAGAAAAATCAACGCGCCGTTGTCAAAGCAGCTAAGAAAGGCCGCAATTCAAGTAGCGCCAATGGCCCACGCATTGCCGCACCCAACGAAGGCGTCGAGGCTGGTGCCGAGCGCAACTTCACCAAAGGCCCGCGCACGGCTGTCGGTGAAAACTCTCGTAAGAAATTCGGCAAAACCACCGGAAACAAGAATGGTCGTCACGCCAACAGCCAACGCTCAAGCGGTGGCAACAAGGGTGGCAATGCCAACAATAACGGTAATGGTGCAGGCAGCGCACAGGGAACGGTTCATTCCCGCGCCCGGGCCGCAGAGCGCAACATGCGTAAAGCAAGCTAGCCGAGGCGCGGCAACGCGCTCAGCCAAATGAATTGTCACGCCTGCATGGTCAGCACGTTAAAGGGTCCGCCCTTTAGCGCTGCCGTGCAGGCGCTTTCTTGGGGTTCCTTTTCACTGTGGGGGATGCCGGCCTGCACACCAATCAGCCCGTATGATCAACAGGGCCATTTTTACATTGTCCTCGCCCCCCACTATCGTTAGGTTGCCAGAGCTGTTTCCAAGGCACTAACGACAAAGATATAGGGTTCATGACACCATTATCCAAAAAAGAAGAAAGGCTCCTTTCCAATTTGGAAATGAACCAAGACCTGATTGAAGAATTAGCGGCCGAACCCGTCCATGTTGAATTGATCCAACAAGCAATGGACGAAGAAAATATGCTTCACCGGATGGTCAAGCTTGTCGGCACAAACAGCGGCAAGACCTATTGCTTTGCAAACTCGCAGATCAACCTTCCGGCATTGCCCCCCAAACTGCAAGACACTCTTATGACCGGTAATGGCGGTCTAGGTCGGCTTCTGCAAGCGGCGGATATTCATATGGAAAGAGAAATACTTGCCCGCACGGTCCCCTCTGACGAAGAGATAAGACGAGACTATATTATACGCTCAGGCGATGATGAATTGGCACGAATATCCGAAACCTTCTATCGCGCTTCTTTCTAGACGCTAGAACAACTCTGCTAAACGGCGGACATCATGCTCTGTGACACCCATGTGGGTGACAAGGCGTTGCAGGGATGACGGCGATAGCACAATACCCGCCTCTGCTGCTGCCTTTTGCACTCTGGCCCATTGATCGTGCGACAGCGCCACCAAAACCATATTGGTTTCGCCGCTGCCCTCCATCACTGGCACCCCCTTTTTTCGCAACAAGTCTGCCAGCAAGGCCGCGTTGGCATGATCGTCGGCCAAGCGTTCTATATGATGTTGCAGCGCATATTGGCCCGCCGCCGCCAACATACCCGACTGGCGCATCCCGCCGCCCAACACCTTGCGCCACCGTCGGGCCTCGCGGATCAAATCGCGACTGGCCACCAGCAAAGACCCCACAGGTGCGCCAAGCCCTTTGGACAAACAGATAGAAACGCTGTCGAAAGGGGCGGCCAATTCCGACGCTGCAACACCCTGCGCGACCGCCGCATTGAACAGGCGCGCACCATCCAAATGCATCGACAGCCCATGGCGGTTGGCCAAGGCGCGCACCTTGGGGGTATAATCCAGCGGTAAGCACTGGCCAGCTTTTGTGTTTTCAAGGCAAATCAAACGAGTCCGCGCATAATGGGGATCGTCTGGTTTGATCGCATCCTCGATCGCATCCAGCGGCAGGGTGACCCCCTCTCCATACGGCAGGGGCTGGGGTTGAATACTGCCCAAAACCGCCGCGCCGCCGCCTTCGTAACGATATGTATGTGCCTCAGCACCGACGATATATTCGTCGCCGCGCCCACAATGTGCCATCAAGCCAACAAGGTTGCTTTGCGTCCCGGTGGGGCAGAACAGCGCGGCTTCTTTGCCCATCATTTCAGCGGCGAATGCTTCTAATCGATTGACACTGGGGTCTTCGCCATAAACATCGTCGCCAACATCCGCCCCATTCATTGCCGCCCGCATGGCTGGTGTTGGCAGGGTGACAGTATCACTTCTAAAATCGACAATATTCACAGCTGATCTCTCCCAGATTGATATAATTTTTGCTCGTTTTAATTATGGCTCGCCCTGTTGCTAAATCAACCTATCTAGTTGCTTTGAAATTAATTTTGTTAGGACACACCCGTGAAGATTCGCTCGAGCATTGCATCAACCGCCTTGCTTCATATAGGTCTGGGCGTGCTGCTGCTTGTTGCGGCCAGCACATTGGTCACTTTTTATCTGGTCTTCAAATCCGCCGAACAAAACAAATTAGAAGAACTGACCAGCTATATCGTCGCCCGCACCCAGCAGGAAAACCGAATCTTTACCAAAATCGCCGCATTAGAAGCACATGCCGGCGATATCCTTAGGCATCACTTAGAAAACACTCAAAACAATGACGCACAAATATTCGACAAGCTGTTTCCAGAGAAGGGAGATGGCACCCGGCGCAGCCTGCCCGGTCTTTTTGAGGGCCTATCCATAGATGGTTCAACCTATGCCCACGGTCTGGGTGCCTTTATCGGGCGTGCCGAGCAACTGAGCGCGGACGATAAGACACTCCTGCTCAAGGCCTTCAATATTGTACTTTCGTTTGGCGAGGGAAATCTGCCAAGCTTGCCGAGCTTTTATTTTTTTACGCCCCGTGATCAGCTCATTATTTTTGCGCCTGAACGCGAAGACCGCCTGTTATTCTATCGCCAAAATGCCCCCGGTAATTTCTCATTTCAGGGCGAAGAAATTAACCAAATTACCCTGCCACAAAATAACCCGGCCCGCACCATGCGATGCACCACTTTACAGCCCATACTCTATGACCAGAGCCGACAAACATTTACCACAGGATGTCACACGCCAGTGGATATAAATGGCGTTCATGTCGGCGCGTTCGGCACCAGCATTACGCTGCAAGAGCTATTTGACAATATCATCAATGACCATCTGGACGATGCCTATAATATGATCATCACCCATGACGGCAAGCTGATTGTGCACCCCACCCTTCTTCAAACTGGCAGCGCAACAGAAGGGCTATTAGATATCGCTACATCGGGCAACGAAGAATTACGATCAATCTGGCGTGTGATATCAACGGCTGATACATCATCCCCCATTGTTATTAATGACACCGAAGGCGGTAATATCATTGCAACGGGCAGGATTGGTGGGCCTGATTGGCATTTCATTACTGTTTTTCCGCGTCAGCAAATTTCAGATGCCGCGGCCGTCATCGCCTTAGAAATCTCCCTGTTTGCGCTAACCGTTATTCTCGTTCTACTGCCCGTTATGTGGTTTCTGCTGCGGCGCGGCCTTGCCACACCCCTGCAAACTCTGGCGACCAGCGCGATCAAACTGCGCGCGGCAAATTTCTCACAAACGCGGGATATCATTCACGACCTGCCGATGCACCGGCTCGATGAAATTGGCGACCTCGCGCGCTCACTTGGGGCCATGGCTGAGCAGTTGGACACATTGATCACCGGGCTTGAAAAAGAGGTTGAAAAACGCACCGAAGACATGCGCCTTGCCATGGGCAAGGCCAAACAGGCCGATGCATCCAAATCAAAACTTATTGGGATGGTGTCACATGACATTCGCTCGCCGCTAACGGTCATCCTTGGCATGACAGAAATGATCCGTCTTAGCGATCAAACACCAGACACAGAGAAGCGATTAACGGCTATTGAGCGCGCGGCGAACAGGCTGCTTGGGCTGGCCAATGACATTCTGGACTTTAGCCGTTTGGACGGAAATCACGTTTCCCTAGATATCAAACCCCTAGACCTGCAGAGTCTTATTGATGATCTGGTGGCTGGCATGCGGATAGAAGCACCCGCCAAGGGCCTGACATTTAACTATGAGCAAAATATTGAGACCTTGCCCCGTGTTATGGGTGATGCAAAAAGGCTTGCTCAGGTTCTGAGCAATATTCTCTCCAACGCCATAAAATACACCAACCAAGGCACAATTGATTTTACCGTGGGGGCCTACGCCGCCGAAGGGCGCAGTCTTTCGCATCTGAATTTTAGGATCAAGGACAGCGGACCCGGTATTCCCGAGGATCGGTTTGAGACAATCTTCGCACCATTTTCACAAGACGACACTATGGACCAGAACCAGCGCGGTGGTGTTGGGCTGGGTCTCTCCATCGTCCATGACATTCTCCGGCTTATGCACGGCAGTGTCATTCTCGAAAGCCGCGTTGGCGAGGGCTCGGAATTTATTGTCGACATACCGCTGGATCATGCGCCGTCCTAATCACCGCGACGGCCCCTATTCTCTTCAACTAACGCTTGGCAGCATGGCTCTGACGTGGTGAAATCCCGGTCGTCATTGCAGAAGGAGACACACCGTGACCGATGCCCCACTGGATTATCTATTATCCGCACGCAGCAAGAAAATGGCTGTGCCCATTGTGTTTTTGAAAACGTCCGAGCTTAAAAAATGGTTGGAAAAGGCGGACAAAGCCAGTCGCAGCTGGGTCAAGGCCAATGCCTTTACCGCCAGCGCAGGCGAGATGGTGCACATGCCGGACACGGATAAAAACGGCGCTTGTATCTTATGGGGGCTGGGTGACGAGGCATTGGGCGAGGGAACGATTCCTGACGACCCCTTGGTCTATGCAAAGATCGCCAGTCAGCTCAAACCCGGCACATATCAATTGCCCGATAATCTGAGCACCGTACGGGTCCACGCCGCTGCATTGGGTTGGGGTCTGGCAAATTATCGGTTCGACAGGTTCAAAACCGAGCCAAAAAAAACAGGGGTTTTACTGAAAACCCCCAGTAAACTGAATGTGAAAAAACTCACCGCTGAATTAAATGGCATGGTGTTGGTCCGCGACCTGATCAATATGCCAACCAATGCCATGCTGCCCAGTGATCTGACCGCGGCTGCGCGTAAGCTTGCACGAAATTATGATGCAAAAGTCAAAGTCACCGTTGGCGATAAGCTATTAAGTGAAAACTTTCCCATTATCCATGCCGTGGGACGGGCGTCGAGCGATGCCCCACGGCTGATTGATCTGAGGTGGGGTAAAGCCAAGAACCCCAAACTCACCTTGGTTGGTAAGGGTGTTTGTTTTGATTCCGGCGGTCTTGGTATCAAGCAATCGGCCGGGATGCGCATTATGAAGAAAGACATGGGCGGCGCCGCGCACGCCTTGGGGCTGGCGTCCATGATCATGGCCTTGGGGTTAAATGTACGTTTGCGGGTTATCATCCCGGCAGTGGAAAATAGCATATCCGGCAATGCTTTTCGCCCCGGTGATATCATTCGCTCCCGCGCGGGAAAGACCGTCGAGATTGGTCATACAGATGCCGAGGGGCGTCTCGTCTTATCCGACGCGCTGTCTCTTGCCTGCGAGGAAAAGCCGGACCTGCTTTTGGATTTTGCAACCCTGACAGGTGCCGCACGGGTCGCCCTTGGCCCTGACCTGCCCGCCATGTTTACCGATGACGACAAGCTTGCTCAACAGTTCGAAAAATCCAGCAAGGCGCTCCATGACCCTCTGTGGCGGCTGCCTTTATGGCCCGGATATGCGCAAGACATCAAAAGTGAAATTGCCGACCTGAATAATGTGGCGGAGCACAGCTTTGCCGGGGCCATTATTGGCGGGCTTTTCCTCAAGGAATTTGTCGCCCCAGGTATTACATGGGCGCATTTTGATGTCTATGGTTGGAACGCGACGAACCGCCCCGGAAAACCCAAAGGCGGCGAAGCGACCACATTGCGCGCCGTACTAGATGTAGTGGAAAAGAGATATTCTTAGCCCACATATCCATAAATAACCCGTGACTTTCCCCGCGCAGCGCCTTATCATTACGCCTACGAAATGATAAGGCGCAACATAGTCTGAGGAGAATTTCATGGGCAGCACATTTGCTGAAAGCATGGGGCCAGATGCCTTAGCGTTTTTCAGGGCCTCATTATTGCGCAGCATTCGCGACGACGCGCCAGACTTAACCTCGCGGCAGATGTATATCCTTTTGACCATTTATTTGGATGAACCGCCACACACCGTACGCGGCCTGGCGGCACAAATGCGGGTTGCCAAACCCGTGGTCACTCGGGCGCTCAATGCGCTTGAAAAGCTGGAATTGGTGCGCCGCAAGAAAGACGAGGATGACCGCCGCAGCGTTCTTGTACAGCGGACCGTTAAGGGGGCAGTATTCCTACGCGATTTCGCCGACATGATCGACCGCTCGGTGGATGGGTCAACCGATGATCCTTCGATTGAGGCCGCTGAATGACGCAGCTAAGCGATTTGATGAATGAATGGATGATGGGCGGCGAGCCGCGCATGACCGCAGCGCGCGCCGATATTGCCCATTCGTCGCTGGAGGGCAAAATAAAGGCCACACGGTTCGCCGAGGGTGAGATCCGCCAATTATTCGCCCACAGCGCCCCTATTCGCAACACACCCCGCCACGATGGGACCCAGATCAGCGAACTGTTATTTGGCGAGGGGTTTCTGGTCTTGGACGAAAACGAGGGCTGGGCTTGGGGCCAATCTATACAAGATGGATATGTGGGCTATATACCTGCGCACGATCTGATCAACCCTTTAAACGCACCAACCCATTGGGTGATCAATCCGACCCATCTTTACCGCCGTGATGACATCAAATCTGCGCCCATCACCGCGCTGCCTTCTGGTGGTTTGGTTCTGACTGAACCCCATGACAAGGCGGCCAAATTCTTAAAAATGCCGGAGCGTGGCTTCATACCAACATCGCATTTGCTAACAGTCCAAGACACCGGAAATTATATCGATATGGCCATCAGCTTTTTAGACGTGCCCTATCTTTGGGGTGGGCGATCGCATCGGGGTATCGACTGTAGCGGCCTCATCCAAGTCGCCCTGCAAGCTGCGGGCCTCAACCTGCCGCGCGACACCGATCTGCAACAGATCAGCCTGAGTGCCCAACCCGACGACGGTGGATATAGCGAGGGAGATATCCTCTTTTTCCCCGGCCATGTGGGCATAATGGTGGATGATGGCAACCTGTTACATGCCAACGCCCACCACATGATGACGGTGGTTGAACCGCTGGATGATGTCATCGCCCGATTGGCCGAAAGCGCCGAAAGCAATGAACAGCCCAACACCAGCCCCGTTACCGGCGTGGTCAGAGCCGACCATATTCAATCGCTCATTGACAGCTAACAAAAGAAAAGGCGACCAAAAGGCCGCCTCATCCGTCAAACTCTTGTGAGCGCAGGACTACATTTCGCCTTCGCTCTCAGCTTCAACAGCTGGTAATGGAACCGGGTTATCAGACTGCGCCCGCAGGTACAGAATGACATCCGCACGCTCCGCTGGTTTACGTAAGCCAGCAAACGGCATTTTATTGCCAGGGATCGCGCCTGCTGGATTGGCCAGAAATGCATCTAGTGCTGCATAATCCCAGTTCCCGCCAACTGATGCCATCGCGTCAGAGTAGCCATAATCTGCTGCATGTGCATGCGGGCCACCAACGACGTTCCAAAGGTTTGGACCAACCTTGTGCGCGCCGCCATTATCTGCGGAGTGACATGCCGCACAGCGACGAAAGACCCGCGCGCCTTTTTCGGCAGATCCCGTTGCCAGTAATTCTTCAAGGGTTGGCCCTGCATCGGCAACAACAACCTCAGCTGTCATTGTGGTCTCTGCGGTGCCTTCATCAGCAACCGCAACAGCATATGCCGTTTCAGCGGGCGCTTCGGCGTGAACCACGCTCTCTGCAGAAATTTCAACAACCTTATACAGCAACGCGCCGACGATCAGTGCCGCTGCAACTTTATTCCATTCAAATGAATCCAAGACGATTCCCCTCAACTTGAGTCGGGTTACCCCGGTAATTGGCACCTTATGTGGCCATGTAATTTCGGGCGGAGATTAACCGCTCCACCCACCGTATTGCAAGAGCAAACCTTGCTTTTACCGACATTAAAATAAGAATATAGGATAAATCATTCCCTGTTTATTCCATTTATCGCATATTATTTTACATTCTCAATTTTTATCTCTGTGGCCGTCGAGCCACGCCTTGATCAACTGATAGCCTATAGCAATGGTTGTGGGGACAGCAACTTCCCCATGCTCCCCGATTATTATTCGCGCCAAATCTTTCCTTGAAAACCACCGCGCGTCCTCCAATTCATCATCAATAACAGGTGCAGTAAAGTCCACTTCGGCCACGCAGCCAATCATCAAGCTGGACGGGAAGGGCCAAGGTTGGGATGCAAAATATCGTACGCTATTTGTCGTCAGCCCCGCCTCTTCGGATAATTCCCGCGCCACCGCCTCTTCTATAGACTCGCCCGGTTCCATAAACCCAGCAAGGGCGGAATAGACGCCGGGTAAGAAATGTGCGCTGCGGCCCAATAGACACTGGTCGCCATGTACCGCCAACATAATGACAACCGGGTCGGTGCGTGGAAAATGCATGGCCGCACAGGCCGCATCGGCGCACTGACGGGCAAAACCACCGCGCTGGCTGTTTGTTGGTCCCCCGCATTCTGCGCAAAACCCATGTCGGCGATGCCAATCAATGGTCGCCTTGGCCAGGGCAAGAATTGATGCGTCTTGTCCGTCATTATCGGCCGACGTCTGCATAGCAATGCTCCGCAGGTCGATCGCTTTGATGTGATCTGAAAGCAGACGGTCTATCATCTTTTGATCAAGTGCATCTAGGTCCACCGCCGTGATCGGCCCACACTCGTCCGCGCCCAAATACACCCAAGGCAGACGCGCTTGCCAATCTGCTGGCAGCTCTGACGCCGTGATAAAATGGACATCCAAACCTTTTGCAACATTCATGAGGGGTTTTAAGTCTCGCAACCCAATAATGCGCAAGCGCGAATCACTCAGGCATTTCTGAAGCGCGGCCTCGTTTGATCTTAACCCGTCGCCCCTATCCAGCGGATTTCCCGCGAAAAATGGCCCGCCGAACTTTCCATATCCCCCTGTCAAAACCACCGTATCCTTCTTATTTTGAAACTGTTCCGGCCCGCCTAGATCGCCGACCAGCCCAAGCCCCGCTTGATGTTTAAAGTGGCACGCTTATCGCCCCTCTGTAAACCACACCAATAATCTGAGCAACATGAAGCAAAAAATCGCACAATTGGCCCCTTGCCCTCGGTGCAATTATCGCACATATAAGAGGCGGAAGGTTGGAGGCGGACGAGACGCTCGCCAACCCGGTCAGGTCCGAAAGGAAGCAGCCGTAACGAGTTTGTCTTGGGTCGTGTTCCTTCCTTCCACCTAATTTCTAGCGCGCGTCAAGCAGCGTGCGATCGGGGCATCCAGTAATCCAATTGTCAGGACAAGCGAGATGACGGAACAAACGGGCAATGAGACAAGCGGCGAATACCGCGTCCTTGCCCGCAAATATCGCCCGGCCACATTTGAAGAACTGATCGGCCAAGGGGCCATGGTTCGCACCTTGGAAAATGCCATCAATACTGGCCGCCTCGCCCATGCCTTTATTCTAACGGGGGTGCGCGGTGTGGGTAAAACCACAACCGCACGATTGATCGCGAAAACGTTGAACTGCGTGGGTGAAGACGGTCAGGGCGACATTACAGCCACGCCCTGTGGCAAATGTGACAATTGCATTGCGATCGCCGAATCGCGCCATGTCGATATTATGGAAATGGATGCCGCCAGCCGAACAGGTGTGGATGACATCCGCGAAATTATCGACAGTGTGCGATACGCACCCGTTTCCGCCCGCTTCAAGGTTTATATTATTGACGAAGTTCACATGCTCTCGAAAAACGCATTCAATGCGCTTTTGAAGACGCTCGAAGAACCCCCGCCCCATGTGAAATTCATCTTCGCCACAACAGAAATTCGCAAGCTTCCCGTGACCGTGCTGTCACGTTGCCAACGCTTTGACTTGCGCCGTGTGGACTCAGAGACCCTGATCAAACACCTCAGCAAGGTAACTGCGCAAGAAGGCGTTAAAATTGATGATCAGGCGCTGATCATGATTGCGCGCGCGTCCGAGGGGTCTGTGCGGGACGGTCTCAGCTTGCTCGACCAAGCCATCGCCCATGGCGGCGGTGATGTCAGCGCCGAACAGGTCCGCGATATGTTGGGTTTGGCTGATCGCGCCAAAATTCTTGATCTGATCAAAGCCGTTATGTCCGGTGATGCGCCGCAAGCGCTTTCGATATTTGCTGAACAATTTAGCCTTGGTGCCGACCCGGCGATCATTCTGAAGGACTTAGCCGAAGTTACCCATTGGCTGACCCGCCTGCGGGTGACACCCGACGCTGGCAGCGATAAGCTGACCAGCGAGGCTGAATTGAGCATGGGTCGGGACATGGCGCAGGGCTTGCAAATTCCACAATTGACCCGCGCATGGCAAATCCTGCTGAAAGGTATGGACGAGGTCCGCGTCGCCGCCACGCCCATGGAAGCGGCTGAAATGGTTCTCATCCGCCTGTGTTACGCCGCTGACCTGCCCAGCCCGGCAGAGTTGGTGAAAAAATTAGAAGGCGCCGAGCTGGCGCCCCCTGCGGCGATTGCAACAGAACCTCGCACCCCCAACGACACGATGCCCGTGGAAGCGCCTGTCTCTGACGCGTCCCAAAGCGCACCCCAAAGTGCACCCGAAGACCCGTCACAGCCCACCATGGCGGACACATCATCGGCACAGGTTTTAGCCCTTCAGCCCAATTATGAGGGCAGCGATATTCCGGACGAACCCATGCCCATTAATTTCAGGGGCCTTGTAGAGATGTTCGAGCGCAAAAAAGAAGCCATTTTAGCGCTTAACCTAACCGACAATGTTGAACTGGTTTCCTTCAAACCCGGCGTGATTGAGCTACATGATGTTGGGCGCATACCGCCAGACTTGGCGGCGCGGATGCGGATGTGTTTGCAAGAATGGACCGCAACCGATTGGCAAGTTGCCATCGTCAGGGAACGCGGCGAGGCCACACTTAAATCCCAAGAAGACGCCGCGACTGCGGCCCGTCATAAAGAGGCTGCGACCGACCCGTTGGTTCAAAAAACCCTAGAGGTTTTCCCCGGCGCGAAGATTATATCGGTTAACGAAACAAAGGATACAGGCGCATGATCAAGGGATTAGGCGATATGGCGGGTTTTGGCGACATGATGAAGCAAGCGCAGGACATGCAAACCCGCATGGGTGAAATGCAGAACGCGCTCGCCGATATGGAGATCGACGGCACCTCGGGCGCGGGCATGATCACGGTAACGCTAAATGGTAAGGGTGAGATGAAACGGGTAAAGATCGCGCCCGAACTGTTCTCCTCCGAAGATGCCGAAGTGGTCGAAGACCTAATCGTGGCAGCGCATAATGACGCCAAATCCAAGGTTGAATCCCGCGCCCAAGAAGAAATGAGTAAAATCACAGGCGGCCTGAGCCTGCCGCCGGGCATGAAACTGCCGTTTTAACGCCAGATGACCAGCCATAACGCCCAAATTGACGCTCTTGTCTCCCTGCTTTCAAAACTGCCGGGGCTGGGGCCGCGGTCAGCGCGGCGCGCCGTTCTGGCACTGATCAAAAAACGTGAAAGCCTAATGCACCCATTGGCCCGTGCACTGGATGATGTGGCGAGGAATATTGTGGTTTGCGGCACCTGTGGCAATCTAGATACCGTCAGCCCCTGTACCATCTGTACCGACCGGCGGCGCGACCAAAGCATCATTTGCGTGGTTGAGGAAGTCGCTGATCTGTGGGCATTGGACCGGGCACAAGGATTTTCCGGACAGTATCATGTGTTGGGGGGGGTGTTATCGGCGCTGGATGGGGTACGGCCAGAAGACCTGAACATCAAAACCCTGATAGAGCGCGTTGAAAGCGGCGGAATTAAAGAGGTTATCCTGGCCACCAATGCCACTGTGGACGGGCAAACCACGGCGCATTATATCACGGACCGATTGGCGGGCCTTGGTGTCACCATCACCGCCATCGCGCACGGTGTACCCGTGGGCGGCGAACTGGATTATCTGGATGATGGCACCATCGCCCAAGCGATGCGGGCGCGAAAACCGTTTTAATCGGACAATTGCCGAATACCCGGGCCATCCACAGGGCCTAAAGCTTCTGGCACATCGTCATCAAGACGCACGTCCCGAATTCTGTTGGAACGCGTGGTAATTTTGTCTGTGGTAATGCGGATTTTCCGAATATCTTCTTCCAGTTTGCCAAGCGCCCCGAAATGTTTGGCAAGGTCATCTATTCTCTGGTCCAGACGGCCTGTCTCATCAAGTAAGCTGACGACCTCTTGCTGGATGACGCTGGCCTGCTTTTGCATTTCAATATCCCTGAACACGGACTTGATCGCAAGAATGGATGCCCACAGCGTTGAGGGCGAAACGATATTGACCCGGCTCCGATGACCAAGCTCGACCAAGTCTCTGTGGTGCGCATGAATTTCAGCGAAGATCGCTTCTGAGGGAACGAACATCACGGCGAATTCAGCGGTTTCCCCCGGGATAAGGTATTTTTCTGAAATTTCCGAAATCCTGCCCTTCACATCCACCTTGAACTGCTTTTTAGCGATAGCGTAGCCTTCGTCAGTATCGGACTTTTGCATGCGCTCATAGGCCGTAGAGGGAAACTTAGAATCAATGGACAGCGGGCCAGATGGCAAAGGCATCAATAATTGAAAATCAACGATTTTGCCGTTGGACAATTTAACCTGAGACGAAAACATATCAGGCGGCAAGAGATCATCAAGAATGGCGCGAAGTTGCGTTTCCCCAAACGCGCCGCGCGCTTGTTTGTTATCGAGAATATTCTGCAAACCCATGATATCGCCGGAAAGCGCCTTCAGGTTTTCTTGCGCCTCGTCAATCACCTTCAAGCGGGTGTGCAATTCGCCCATGGATTTCGCGGTTTTGGTCGCCGCCTCTTCAAGACTTTGCCCCATGCGCAATCCCACATGATCTAGGCGCTCTTGGACCGCCTTGGTCAGTTCCCCTTGTGATTTTCTGTGATCCTCGCTCATCTGCGCAAGGCGGCCTTCTTGCTTGGCCAACATATCGCGCAGTGCTCTCAGCTCTTCTTCGCCACCAGACGCGCTGTTGTCATTCCGCCCCCGTACAAGCAGTACCAAAAGCACGACAACGATAAGCAGCAAAACCAATGTGACAAGTTGAAGATCCATGTTTTTCTCCCTCTGGCGAGATTAGCACGTGAATGATCTTTGTGAACAGGAAGATAGCGGTCTTGACCTTATTGCCTTGGCGCACTAGTTAAGGGCAAAGCTTAAGGAACATGCAGTCATGGCCATTCTGCCGATTATCGAAGTCCCAGACCAGCGTTTGCGGGAAAAATCCAAACCCGTCGAGGCGGTAACGGATGATTTGCGCAAGCTGATGGATGACATGCTAGAAACCATGTATGACGCGCCGGGCATCGGTTTGGCCGCCATTCAGGTGGGCGTAGCCAAGCGCATTGTGGTCATGGATATTGGCGAGGACGATAGGCCAGAACCGCGGTATTTCGTGAACCCGGAAATTACATGGGCCTCGGACGAGATGGCCAATTACAAAGAAGGCTGTCTTTCCGTGCCTGAGCATTACGCGGATGTAGAACGTCCCGCGCGCTGCACCATCAAATATATGGACTATGATGGCAAGGCCCATGAGGTCGACGCAGATGGGCTGCTCGCCACCTGTATCCAGCACGAAATGGATCATCTGGAAGGCATCCTATTTATCGATCACCTATCGAGCCTAAAACGTGGCATGATCGTTAAGAAACTCACCAAGGCGCAAAAAGCGCTTTAACACTTATCATTCACACGCAGGGGGCTGAATTGAGCTTACGTGTTGCATTCATGGGCACACCCGATTTTGCCATTCCAACGCTGCAAGCCCTTCTTGACGCTAAGTTTGATGTCATGGCCGTTTATACCCAGCCCCCGCGCCCGGCTGGTCGGGGCAAATCCCTGCGCCCCAGCCCGGTTCATGCCTTCGCCGACCAACACGGCATAGAGGTCCGCACACCCAAAAGCCTCCGCAATGAGGACGCCGCCGCCGACTTTGCGGCGCTGAACCTAGATATCGCTGTGGTCGTCGCCTATGGCCTGATCCTCCCCAAAGCCATCCTGAACGCGCCGCGGCTTGGCTGCGTCAATGTTCATGCCAGCCTATTGCCGCGTTGGCGCGGGGCCGCGCCCATCCACCGCGCCATTATGGCCGGGGACAGCGAAACAGGCGTGACAATCATGCAAATGGACGAAGGGCTGGATACGGGAGACATGTTATTGGTTTCGCGCACAGACATCGCGCCGGACGACACCACAAAGAGCCTGCATGACCGCTTGGCAACACTCGGCGCAAAGGTCATCGCACCCGCCATTGAGGGGCTTATGGACGGCAGCATAAAACCCACGCCGCAACCGGATGCGGGTGTGACATATGCGGAAAAAATCGACAAGACAGAAGCCCGCATCGATTGGACCGCCCCAGCGCAAGAGATTGACCGCAAGGTCCGCGGGCTGTTTCCCTTCCCCGGTGCATGGTTTGAATATGAAGGAGAGCGCATCAAAATACTCGCCGGTCAGATTGTCCCTCAGGCAGGCCTTGCTGGTATGGCGCTGGATGATCGATTGACCATAGCATGCGGCGGGGCGGCCTACCGCATTCGCCGCGCGCAAAGGGCCGGCAAAGCCGCCATGGATGCGGATGAGTTGCTACGTGGATTTTCGCTGCCCGCCGGAAGCCATTTGGCATGAGCCGCACATTCAAAATCACTATCGAATATGATGGCGCCGCTTATGTGGGCTGGCAGCGCCAAACCAATGGCTATGGCGTTCAACAGGCCATCGAAGAGGCCATCCATGCCTTTTCAGGCGAGGACCTACGCGTCATCGCCGCGGGGCGCACCGACGCAGGGGTTCATGCCCTCGGCCAAGTGGGCAGCTTTACACTGGAAAAAGATATGGACGCGCGGCGGGTCCTGACCGCTCTGAACGCCCACCTGCGTAAGGAAGCGATTGCGATCGTTGCTTGTGAAGAAGTTGACGCCGGCTTTAGCGCCCGCTTTGACGCCACAGCGCGGCACTATCGTTACCGCATTATCAATCGCCGCACACCACTTGCCATCGACCGCGGTCATGCTTGGCGCGTGGTGCAAAGTCTGGATGCGGATGCTATGCACGCAGCGGCACAGCACCTGATCGGCGAACATGATTTCACAACATTTCGCCATGTCGCTTGTCAGGCAAAGTCGCCCATAAAAACCCTGAACCGGCTGGATGTGTCGCGCCACGGTGAAGAAATTATATGCTATGCCTCAGCCCAATCTTTTCTGCATTCCCAAGTGCGCTCAATGGTGGGGACGCTTAAACTGGTGGGCGAAGGAAAATGGTCCGGTGCTGATCTCAAGGCCGCGCTGGACGCCGCGGATCGCCACCGGCTCGGCTTTAATGCACCGCCCGAAGGGCTCTATTTGCTGCGCGTGGATTACTGACTATTTTAACAAGCGGCGAATGACGTCCTCATAGATATTCGCCAATGTTTCAATATCCGCCACATTGGCATTTTCATCAATCTTATGCATGGACTGGCTGACCAAACCAAATTCAGCAACCTCTGCATAGTCTTTGATATAGCGGGCGTCTGATGTTCCGCCAGTTGTTGAAAACTCTGGTGCCTTCCCAAGCTGCGCCTTAGAGGCATCTTGAAGCGCATGCGCCAGCGCACCCGGTTCGCACAAAAAGGCCTCGCCCTTGATGGCGACATCCAATTCATAATCAACACCGACGCTATCAAACTGGGCGCGAATTTCTTCAGCGATAGACGCCCCCGTATGCAAATCAGAAAAGCGAATGTTGAACATAGCCGTGGCGCGACCGGGGATCACATTGAAGGCCTGTGCGTCGGTGGAAAGCGCCGTGACCTCAAGATTAGAGGGCAAGAAACGATCCGTGCCTTCGTCCCAGTGACCAACCCGCAACGCACCAAGTAGCTTGTGCAAGCGCGGCACCGGGTTATCGGCCAAATGTGGATATGCCGCGTGACCCTGTGTGCCGATCACATCAAGGCGCATATTCATGCTGCCCCGACGGCCAATTTTGATCATTTCACCCAGCGCGTTAGGGTTTGTGGGCTCGCCGACAATGCACATGTCCAGCTTTTCGCCCATTTCGTCCAAGGCCACCAGCATCTTGCGCGTGCCGTTAACGGCGGGGCCTTCTTCATCGCCCGTAATCAGCAGAGAAATAGAGCCGTTTTCACCCTCAACCCGGGACACCGCCGCAACAAATGCCGCCACCGCGCCTTTCATATCTGTTGCGCCGCGCCCATAAAGAACTCCGTCACGGATGGTCGCTGCAAATGGATCGTCTGACCAATTGCTTTCATCCCCCGTTGGCACAACGTCCGTATGACCTGCAAAACAAAGATTCGGCGATGCCGTCCCACGGCGGGCATAAAGATTATCAATGCGCGGGGTGCCTTCTTCTTGGAATGGTAGTCGTGTGCAAACAAACCCCATATCGCTCAGCACCCGTTCCAGGGTATCCAGCGCACCATCATCCGCGGGCGTAATGCTTTTACAACGGATCAGGTCTTGGGCAAATTCAACGGCATTAATCTCTTTGGTCATAAATCAGTCTTTCGTCTTTAATCTCTTAGAATTTCATTGATGCCAATCTTGGCGCGGGTTTTCGCATCGACATATTTAACAATCACTGCCGCCGCCAGTGCTGGGCCAGTGCCACCATCTGCAAGGGGCTTACCCGGAATTGTGCCGGGCACCACAACGGCGCCAGCGGGCACCTCGCCATAGCTGACCTCGCCTGTGGTACGATCTATAATTTTGGTGGACTGCCCCAAAAACACGCCCATGGAAATCACCGCACCTTCGCGGACAATCACCCCCTCGGCGACCTCAGACCGGGCACCAATAAAGCAATCATCTTCAATAATCACCGGGCCTGCCTGCAATGGTTCTAACACCCCGCCAATACCCGTGCCGCCGGAAATGTGCACATTGGCCCCAATTTGCGCGCATGAACCGACGGTGGCCCACGTATCAATCATCGTACCCGCGCCCACATAAGCGCCCAGATTTACAAATGACGGCATCAAAACGGCACCCTTGCCGATAAAGGCCGAACGGCGCACAATCGCCCCCGGCACGGCACGAAAACCTGCGGACTTATAGTCATCGGCCGTCCAATTGGCTGTTTTAAGCGGAATTTTATCCCAATAATTTGGTACCCCGGGGCCGGATGCCTCCATCAGCTGCATATCATTCAGCTTGAAATACAGTAGCACTGCTTTTTTCAGCCACATATTGACCTGCCAGTCACGCCCCACCTTCTCGGCCACGCGCGCTCGACCGCTATCCAGCAGCGCAAAGGCCTCTTCAACAGCTTCGCGCACTGCGCCTTGTGTTTGCTGGCCAATATTTGCCGCATCGTCATAGGCGGCTTCAATGACGTTTTTTATATCTGCACTCATCTCATCATTTCCTTAGATCAGCGACATAGTGCGACAATAACGCTGCCAGGTCATCGGTTTCATGATCAATGTGTTTTTCGCAGTGATCAATCTCGCCCCAATGGCTGTCTGTACGGATCCAAACGGTGCGCATGCCCATTTGATAAGCTGGGACTAAATTACGCGCCATATCATCAATCATCATGGCCTTACCGGGGTCAAAATCAAAATGGTCGATGAAATGTTCGTAGGATTCTTTTTCTGGCTTGGGAAGAAAACCGGCATCCGCCACATCAAAAATGCCATCAAATCCGCCGCGCAGACCAAGGTGATCCAGCACCCGTTCTGCATGTGCGTGGGAGCCATTGGTATAGATCAGCTTGCGCCCCGGCAATTGCTGGATCAAGGCGTCCAGATCGGGCGCCTTGGGGATCGGGCTAAGATCAACCGCGTGGACGAAATCCATAAAATGATGCGGGTCAATGCCATGCTGAACCATAAGGCCACGAAGGGTCGTGCCATAGCGGACAAAATAATCCTTTTGAATACGCTTGGCTTCAATGGCGTCCACATTCAACAGCTCGCCAATATAGCGCCCCATAAGCACATCAATCTGCGGAAACAGGTCACAATCCGCCGGATAGAGTGTGTTATCCAAATCAAAAACCCACACATCACGACCCTTCATGTCAGGTGGCATGGTAAATCGGCCTTGATCCGGGTTCGCCGGGCTATTCGGTGCTTGCTTTGCGGTGCTCATGATCTTTAAGATTCAGTCTGAGTTATTTGCAGCGGACAATGTCACAGTCCACACATGACTAGCAAGGTTTATCGTTTATGGCGGACAAGGAAACAAAGGAAGGGCGTGAAGTTCTCGTGGGTGAAATTATCACCTATGAAGAAGCACGCAATATCCTCGAATCCGGGGACCAATCCAGCGCCGATAAACTAGCAAAGAACCAAGATACCCCACCCGAGGTTCTATATTATCTAGCAGATATTGGCCCAGATGGCGTCCGCGCCCATGTGGCTGCCAATTCCGCGACCCCCTATCAAGCCGATGAATTATTGGTGGACGACCCCTTTGATGAGGTTCGCATAGAACTGGCGCGCAAAATTGGCCGGATCATTCCAGACCTCAAACCCGGTGAAGCCAGCCAACTGCGCGAACACAGCATTAAGATCTTAGAAAAACTGGCCCAAGACCAATTGCCCAAGGTCCGAGAGGTGATTGCGCAAGCCATTAAATCGAGCGACCAAGCGCCAAAGGGCGTGATTGAGGTTTTGGCCCGTGACACCGAGGCCAGTGTAGCGGCCCCAATTTTGGAATATTCGCCCCTGCTCAGCGATGCCGAGTTGAAAGAAATTGTCGCCGCCGGTGTCGTCGGTGAAGCCTTGGCGGCGGTCGCCCGCCGCCGACAAATCAGCGAAGATCTGGCCGATGCCATCGCTGGCACTCTGGAAATCCCTGCCGTTGCCGCACTGGTCGCCAATAAAAACGCTAGCATCCGAGAAGAAACGCTAGAGGCGATTGTTGAACAAGCCAAAAAGACCGAAGAGCTGCACGAACCCGTGGCCAGACGCCCCAACCTATCTGTGCGCTTGATGAAAAGGATTGCTGGTTTTGTCGCATCGTCCTTGGTGCATGCCATGGTGGATAATTCGGAAATAGACGATAAAACAGCGTCCGCCCTGATCCGCGAGGCCAAAAAACGTATTGAGATCGAAGACTTTGAGTCCGATGACAAAGCCGATCTGCGCGAAAAAGCTTTTGATTTTCTAAATCGGGGCATGCTGGATGATGAATTTATTTTGGAATGCATTGCCAAAAACCGGCGTCCATTACTCTTCAATTGCATCGCAGTTATGGCGAACCTGAACGACCGCATTGTCGAGAAGGTGCTGAGCTCAAAAAATGGGCGCTCCATCACCGCCTTAGCGTGGAAAGCTGGTCTAAAAATGCGTACAGCTTTGGAATTGCAGCAAAAAATTGGCCTCGTGCCCCAATCCAAATTGGTCTTGCCCAAAGACGGACTGCATTATCCGTTTCATGAAAATGATATGGAGCGGGATCTGCTCTTTTACTCAGGCTGAGCTTCTTAGGTCTCCAGCAACCAGGCAACCTCTGCACGCAGGGTATCGAGGCCCTCTTTTTTGACCGCACTGGTCAGGATAACGTCCGGATGACAGGCGACAAATGTCTTTGCTTCTGCTTTGATCTTCTCAAGCATCTTCTCACGCTCACCCGCTTTTAACTTGTCGGCCTTGGTGAGGACGATCTGATAGGACACCGCCGCCACGTCGAGCATTTTCATGATCTCTTTGTCGCTGTCTTTCAGACCATGGCGCGAATCGATCAGCATGAAGACGCGGCGCAGGGTGGGTCGACCACGCAGATAATCCTTCAGCAATTCTGTCCACTCGGCCACCTGTGACTTGGACACTTTGGCATAGCCATAGCCGGGCAGGTCCACCAGATAAAGCTGTGCCTGCTCATCTGCGCCTAACTGGAAGAAATTAAGCTGCTGGGTGCGGCCCGGAGTGTTGGAGGTTCGCGCCAAGGCTTTGCGCCCGACAAGAGCATTAATCAAGCTGGACTTGCCCACGTTGGAACGCCCAGCGAAGGCTATTTCTTGCAGATTGCCATCAGGCAGTTGAGACAGCGAAGCAACACCCATAACAAAGTCCGACGGTCCGGCAAAAAGCAAGCGGCCCGTTTCAACCAGTTCAGCCTGCTTTTCTTCTGTTTTTATCAGATCCGTCATGGTGTGTTGACTATTCTTGTTCTTCGCTAATGGAGACACCCATTTTGCGCATAATGTACCATTGCTGCGCGATGGACAGAAGGTTGTTCCATGTCCAGTAAATCACCAGTCCCGCCGCAAAAGGCGCCATGATAAAGGTGAAAAAGATGGGCATAATGCTGAATATCTTCGCTTGAATAGGATCAGCCTGCTGCGGATTAAGGCGCATTTGGAACCACATGCTGGCCCCCATCAAGATCGGCCAAATACCAACAGCAATGATGGATGGCGGGTCCCAGGGAATCAGCCCAAATAAGTTAACAGGCGTCAACGGATCAGGTGCAGACAGGTCTTTAATCCAGCCAAAGAACGGCTGATGACGCATTTCAATAGAAATATAGAGGGTTTTATAAAGCGCAAAAAACACCGGAATTTGCACCAAAATTGGTAGACAGCCAGCCCATGGATTGACCTTTTCTTTCTGGTAAAGCGCCATCAGCTCTTGCTGCATTTTCACCTTATCGTCGGGATAGCGCTCTTTCAGCTTGGCCATTTTCGGCTGCAGCTTTTTCATCTTACTCATGGCCACATATTGTTTATTGGCGAGCGGGAAGAAAAGCCCCTTCACCACAACGGTCAGCAATAAAATAGCGATGCCCAAATTACCAACAAGACCATCAAAAAACTTAAGCGCCAAGAAGATGGGCTTGGTTAGAAAATACAGCCAGCCCCAGTCAATGGTCCGGTCAAACAAGGCGACATCAAATTGTGTTTCGTAGCGGTCAACCACGCTCACCTCTTTCGCGCCAGCCACCAAATGGCTGGTCAATTCGACACTGCTGCCCGCAGGTACATTCAACTCGCCGTGCAAATAATCAACCTGATAGCGATCGCGCCCATCTTGAAGACGGTGGAAAAAACGCGCCTGCATATTCAGCGTCTGGTCAGGAATCATAATAACCTGCCAGTATTTATCTGTGATGCCGAGCCAGCCGCCCGTCGAAGAAAAGGATGTTTGGCCATCTTCGCGCAGGTCTTTGTAGTCAATTTCCTGCAGTTCGCCCTGTAGGACCCCAATCGGACCTTCGTGCATAATCACAAAGCCAGCCGTCTGTGGTGTGCCTTTGCGAGCGACCAAAGCATAAGGCGCCAGATAAACATCCGCGCCACTTGTGTTTTCAACCCGGCTGGTAATGGTAAAGGCATAATCTTCGTCAACGCTGATGATGCGCTGGAACAACAGGCCCTGACCATTCGCCCAGCTGAGCGTGACCGGAGAATCCGGTGTCAGCATATCTGCCGATGCGGACCAGATCGTGTCCGCACCCGGCAACGCAACATTGGCCCCGGCACGCGCTGTCCAGCCATATTCGGCATAATAGCCATCCATGGCGCGCGAATCGGTCAAAAGCGGCACGTCCGAATCATCTTCTAAGCTAACGGCATATTTGCCAAGCGACAGGTCATCAAAGCGTGCGCCGCGCAAAGAAATACTTCCGTGCAGTGACGGGGTTGAAACCTTAAGCCGCGGACCCGGGTCACTGGTCGCCACGAAATCCACCGTTGGCGCAGATGTATTTGCACCCATGCCGCTGGGCAACGGTGTGTCGCCTGTAGGGATGGGCGCATCCCCCGTAGCGCCGCTTGGCACAGGAGTATTCGCAACCGATGTATTATCCAAATTGGACGCCGCGCTTTCAGCTGCCATTTGTTCTTCGTAAAGGCGCTGCTCTTCCATTTGCGGTTCTAACACCAACTGCTGATAAACAATCAGAGTGGTCAGGGACAAAAGGATAGCCAGGATCAGATTCTTTTGGTCGCTCATTTAACTACTTACCTTTTCGGTGTTCACAATCGGCATCATCAGATACGCCGTCTTTTGCATTTTTTGGTACCGGGTCAAACCCGCTGCCCCCCCACGGATGGCAAGAGCCGATGCGCTTTATTGCCAGCCACGACCCCTTAAGTCCACCATGAATTTGGATCGCCTCAATCGTGTACGCACTGCAGGTCGGTTGGTAACGACATGTTGGGGGTAAAAGGGGTGAAACAAAGTATCTGTATATTTTCACCAGAACAATGAAAACCGCACCCAGAATGCGCCCCAAAATACGCGCTAACCATTTCATTTTTGACACCAGTCGCTCTTTTCAAGCGCCTTTTGTATATCCACCGCCATCCTCTGCAAGGATCGTTTGGTCGCCGCACGTCGCCCCACCAGCACATAATCCCGATCATTCGGCAGGTAATGCTGTAACAGCGAACGGGCAATTTCTCGCATCCGGCGCTTGACCAAATTTCGCGCAATCGCATTGCCCACTTTGCGGCTGGCCGTGTAGCCAATCGTCGGTGGGCGATTCGCATCAGTATTTTTTGGATTATCGTGACGCGGCCCGCGCTGCAAAACGATCCCCGGCGTCACCAGACGATCACCCGTGCTTGCTATGCGCAAAAACTCACGGCGCTTTTGTGGGCGCGGCGGCAGGTGCCCGCGTTTCCCCTCAAAAGAAAAAGCCGGACGCTTTTTCCGGCGACCGACCTTCAAATCTGTATTCATGTGACCCTCAGGCTTTATCTAAAGCAGCTTTGGGTTCCACGCTTTCCGGCAAGGTGAAGATCAAGGCAATACCCTGATCTACAAACCACCTTATGCGGATAGACGCTTGCGCCCTTTTGCACGGCGAGCGTTCAAGACGCGACGACCACCACTTGTGGCCATGCGTGAGCGAAAACCATGGCGGCGTTTACGGACCAGATTACTGGGTTGAAATGTACGTTTCACGTTCGTCCTCCATCGACGACTGGGCAAACAACGGCTGCCCGAAAATTCTGATGGCGGTGTATAACGAGCCTAATCCCGTTCGTCAACACCAATTCACCATAGGCAATAACTCATCTGAGCATTATATAACAAGGACTTTCAAAGCGTCCAATATGAAAGGCAAATGCCCGTGGCATGGTCACCCGATATCTATGAAGCTTTCAAGGAAGATCGGCTGGCGCCTTTACAAGAGCTTGTGGCGGCGATTCCAAAAAGGGCTGTTCACTCCATACTTGATCTCGGCTGCGGCAGCGGTGCGGCCATTGGGCCCCTTGAAAAGAGATGGCCAGACGCACACATCAGCGCCTTGGATAATGACCCTGATATGCTTTCGCGTTTTGGAACGCGGCATCCAGATGTCACCCGCATTCACAGCGATATCAGGGATTGGGTAGAGCACAGCACACAGACCTATGACCTGATTCTTTCCAACGCGGCGCTGCATTGGGTCCCCGGGCATGAGACTGTTTTCCCTGCTTTGCTCGAGCGACTGAATGATGGTGGTGTACTTGCGGTTCAGATGCCCAACAATTGGGACCAGCCATCGCACACGACAATGCTCGCTCTGGCAAATAGTGCACGTTGGCAAGGGAAGACCAACCCGGCATACAACCCACAGCCACTTTTACACTTGGATGACTATCACCGCCTATTGACCCCCGGCGCGGCGAAACGAACCATTTGGCAGCGCACATTCATCCACCGACTAACCGGGCAGGATGCGGTACTAAACTGGCTCATGGGGTCAAGTCTGGGTGTCTTGATCGACCCATTAGATGATGGCGAACGTGCTGCGTTTTGCGCCGAACTGGCACCATTGTTGGCCAATGCCTATCCCCCGCATGGCGATGGATCGACAGATTTTTCCTTTCGGCGCTGCTTTATGCTCGCAGAAAAATAAGTCGACATTTTTGTCTGATTATTCTTCAGGCTTGGTTCTGTTGGGGTTCAGTTCTTTGCAGGTTGAAGTCGGCCGAGTTTCTCCCGCGTGCTGCGCAGAAACGAGTCCATCGCCGCCAAAGCATCCGGATAGGGCGCCAGTAGATCAATGAACCGGCCCATGCGGCTTAATTCCAACTGTGCTTCGTACCAGACCAGAGTCTGATCCTTGCCCTCAACCACTTCTGCATCCGCTTGGGCCTGTAGCAATAATTGTTCAAGCCGGTCTTTCGCCTCTTGGATCTGTGCTGCCAAGTCAATAGGCACATCCGGCGCAGGGGCCTGATCAAGTTCATCGGGGCCAACAAGACCCGCGTCTTTATCGGTTGCTTCAGGGGTATTCTGCACCGCCCCTGTGGCAATCTGGCGCGGGGTAAACCCTTCGTGCAGGCTTGGCCAATTCCCCCCTTCCAACCGGGCGCAGCCGACAAGCGCCCCAAACAGTAGAAGCGTTGCTAATGTTCGTGCCATATTTTCTATTGGTTTTTCCATAGTATGAGTTCGCAGCCATCCGTGCCTGTAAATTAACGCCTGTTTTCGGCGAGCATAGCGCGTTGGCATTAAATGACCAAGCAGCAGACGTCCATCAGACTATAAAAATAAGCGAATGAAAAAGAATCGGCTCGGGGTGAAATTCTACTTGATGCCCGCGCCCATTGTGTATAGGTTCCGGCACCTGAACGAAGCTTCTTTCGTTCGCGAAGTGGCTTAAGCGCTCGTAGCTCAGCTGGATAGAGCACTAGACTACGAATCTAGGGGTCGGGAGTTCGAATCTCTCCGAGCGCGCCATTTCCCTCCCTTTCTATGAGCCAAAAAAGGCGAGCCGGTTAAGGCTCGCCCTCAGATTTCGGATCAAACTCTGTTTAATCAGCGAGCTTGATAAAATCGTTGGTGACCTTAGCGATCGCATCACCAAATGGCATCGAGGGATCACGGCGGCATTCAGCTTTTAGATGGATAAGCGACGTTGCCAAGTCCACATCGGCGGCACCTAAAATATCGTGACTGCCCTTTTGCGGCGACGTATGCGGGGACGTCAGAGAAAAATTATATCCGCTCTGAAAGCCCAAAATAAAACCATAATAATGTTTACTGGCAGAAACCTCGCCGCCTTCAACATCCAGCGCCAGGTTTTCATCCCATTTCACAGCGTCCAAAAAATTTGCACATGGCTCCAGCGCCACACCGTAATAGTTCCAGCTATCGTGGGCGCGGGCGGTGTGTGTCGCCACGCCAACCTCAAGTCCGGCAAAAGCTGTCATCACCAAAGCGATACTGGTTTTCTTTAAAAAACTTGACGTCATTATTCCCCCCATAAATTGCTCAATTAAATGCTATGATACTCATAAATATGATGCCTACAATTGGCTTAGATTGTGGCAAGACAATGACGGCATACACGTCATGATAGAAAGGGCGTTTGCGCGCATAAATTATTTTTTCCACCAAGGCATATACTGCGATTGATTTGAGTCGCAAAATCGAGTCACTAAGCCCTGTCTCTAACCACCCGCTTGGCCCGCAAAAGTAGTATAAACCGCCCATTTTCACCAAGAACCCCCCTGTGACATATAAACCACAAGCCCATTCTTATCCTGCCGACAAAGCCCTCAGGTACACGGCTTCCCTTTATCACAGCCATTTTCATGCATTATAAAGAGCCACCTAACTGAAATGCCCCGCAAAGGGGCGTAAACTAAGGAAACAACTCATGAGTCATTCGATCAGAAAAGGGCATCGCGCCGCCTTATTGGGCAGCACGGCAGCTCTAGTAGCTGGTCTCGTTGTAAGTGCAGGTATCAACCCAGCATTTGCGCAAGACGAAGCCGCTGCTGAAATCGAACAGGTCGTTGTGACGGGTTCCCGTATTAAAAACCGGAACATTTCGTCATCAAGCCCTGTTACAACCGTTGGCGCGATGGAAATCGACGCCCGTGGTACAACACAAATTGAAGACATGCTCACCACCCTGCCGCAGACCGTTGCCGCAGTTGGTGATGGTGACTTCTACGGCGATGGTACAGCCAAGGTCGACCTGCGTGGTCTGGGCCCGAACCGTACGCTCGTTCTGGTAGATGGTCGTCGTCTTCCTTACGGTCAAGCAAACGCAACGTCTGCTGACTTGAACTCCATCCCTTCTCAGCTCGTTGAGCGCGTTGAGATCCTGACCGGCGGCGCGTCTGCTGTTTATGGTGCGGATGCTGTTGCTGGCGTTGTTAACTTCGTTATGCAGCGCGATTTCGAAGGCATCAAAATTGACGGTCAAATGTCCACAACGACAGCAAACGTTTTGCGGGCATTCTAGAAGACGGCAGCCAACCTGTACCTGGTTCAACGTTTGACGGCTTTACATGGTCAACCGACATCGTTGTTGGTGCGAACCTTGCTGATGGTCGCGGTAACGTGACAGCTGCATTCAGCTACCGTGAAGCAAACGAAATTCGCCAAAGCGATCGTGACTACGGTGCGTGTGCGTTTGGTGGCGGTGACCCAGAATTCTTCTGCTTGGGTTCATCCACAACAACACCTGCTCGTATCGCATCATTCGGTCAGGCTGCTATTAGTAACTTTGACTTGCTTGCGTTTGACCCCGTCACGGGCGAAACACGTAACTATAAAGGTTCAGGCACGCCGAACGATACGTTCAACTTCGCATCCACGCAGCGCACCCGTGCGCCGAGTGAGCGTTTTGCTGTAACCGTGTTCTCTCACTATGACCTGTCCGACAATGTTGAGATGTTCATGGACTTGGCATACACAAGCAATACCTCTCAGGGTCAGGTTGGACCGTCTGGTTCATTCTTTAACCCGGGCCAGCTGAACTGTGACAACCCGCTTCTCTCTGACCTCATGGTTGAAGAGATTTGTACAAACAACGGTCTCGGCGGCTCTGACATTGCAACAGCCTTTATTGGCCGTCGTAACGTCGAAGGTGGTCCTCGTCAGATGAACAACTTCAACGACACCTTCCGTATCACGGGTGGTTTCCGCGGTAATCTGAACGACGCATGGACATACGAACTGTTTGGTCAGTATGCAAAAGTGAAAAACGGCCGCATGATGGATAACGAGTTGATCGTTCCCCGTATGCAAAAAGCCCTGCTTGTTGGCACCGATGCCGATGGCAACCCAGCATGTTTGTCCGTTCTGGATGGCTCTGATCCGCTTTGTGTTCCGTGGAACTTGTTCCAGCCGGGCGGTATCACTCAAGAAGCTCTGGACTATATCTCGGTTGATACGTTCCGCCTTGGTGAAGTGAACCAGAAAATCGTAAGTGCAAGCTTTGTTGGTGATCTTGGTCAGTACGGCATGCAACTGCCGGGCGCAAATACAGGCCTGCAGTTTGTTGGTGGTGTTGAGCATCGCTCCGACCAGTTGGAGCGTAACGCCGATGACTTCGTACTGAACAACCTGATGTCAGGTTCTGGCGGTATCGAAGCCATTAACCGTACGGTTAAAGTGTCCGAATTCTTCGGCGAGTTGGCTATCCCGATCCTCGAAGGTCATGAAATGGCTGAAGAACTGTCGGCGACCGCTGCTTACCGTTGGTCCGACTATAACACCACAGGCCCTGCTAACACATGGGCACTTGGTTTGACATGGCAGCCGAATTCAGACATTCGCTTCCGTGCACAGGCACAACAAGCTGTTCGCGCGCCGAGCATCTTTGAATTGTATCTGTCACAGTCAAACAGCCTGTTTGACCTGTCCGACCCGGATGGTGATGGCATCTTTGATCCGTGTGCGTCTGATCTTGATGATCCCACGCATACACCGCAATATACCGCGGCACAATGTGCGAACCAAGGTGTGACCGCTGAACAGTATGGTAACGTTGTTGATAACCCTGCTGCTCAGTTCAACAGCATTTCGGGTGGTAACCCGGACCTGAACGTTGAAAAATCACGTACCTATACCCTTGGTGCTGTGATTACCCCGGGTGCGGTTGAAGGCCTGACCTTATCTGTCGATTACTTTACAATTAAAGTAGAAGACTTCATTGGTACGGTTCCTCCGCAACTTGCTCTGGAAAAATGTGCGCTTACAGCAGACGCGTTCTACTGTGGCCTGATCCAGCGTGATAGCGGTGGTGGTCTGTTCGTATCAGCCGACACCTCATGGGTTTTGGCAACGAACATCAACACGGGTTCGTTGAAAACGTCCGGTATTGATATCAACTTGAACTATGGTTTCGATATGCCTGGTGAGTTGGGTACCATGAACTTGAACTATGCTTCGAGTTACATCATGGAATACAAAGAAGTATCACTTCCGGGTGAGGCAGCGTCCGAATGTGCTGGCTTCTATTCCAGTAACTGTATCATTCCGCGTCCGTCCTATGGTCATCGCATGATGGCAACATGGACAACCGCTGGTGATATCGACGTGAACCTGTCATGGCGTCATATCGGTTCGACGAAACTGTTTGGTGCAGAAGGCTCATCCAGCCTGAACGCCAAATTGAAAGCGATCAACTACTTCGATCTCGCAGTTTCATCGAACGTGACCGAAAACTTGCGCGTACGTGCAGGTATCAACAACATCCTTGGCACACGTCCGCCAGTAACGTCAGCTCTGCCTGCTGGTTTGGGTACGGGTAACACCTTCCCTGGCCTGTATGACGTAGATATGCGTTACGCATTCGTTGGCTTCTCGCTCGACTACTAAGTCTAGCAGTTCGTTGATAAAGAATTTTAAGCTACAGGCCTCTGGCCTGTAGCTTTTTCTTTGCCCAAACACTAATATCTCAGCCACATTCAACTTGTTAGGCTTATTGAAATGACCAATCCTCAGCTACTCGTCGAACAGGGCATGACCGCGCTTAACAATGGGCGCGCTGCGGAGGCCCGCACCATATTCGAAGGACTGATCCAGCAAGGCGTCGCAAACGCCTCCATCTGGTTAGGTCTGGCTTATGCCTGCCGAGACCTCGGTGATTTGGAGGCCCTGCAGAAAGCGGCCGACAGCTCCATTGCGATAGAGCCAAGAAACCCGCGCGCCTATATTCTGAAAGCGCAGGCATTCGACAAAGATGGCGACCCGCGGGCCGCATCCGCATTTTATCTGAAAGGCCTGAACAACGCGCCACCCCCAGACCGTGCACCGGCTGACCTGAGGCCTGAGCTGGTCATGGCGCATGAGCGCTATCAGGCCCTCATTAAAAGTTTCGAGCGGTCTTTATTATCCGGCATTGAAGGTGAACTGGCTAAGGCTGGCGCAGCCGGGCGACGCGTCGCTGATTCCGTTGATTTTCTGCTAGGCCGCAAACAACCCTATTTCCAGCAGCCCAAAAATTACTTTTTTCCGGAGCTTTCACATATCGAATTTTTCGATCATAGCGCGTTTGATTGGGTGGACGAATTGGAAGCGCAAACCGATGATATCCGCGCTGAATTGCAGAACGTGATCGCAGACAATTCACATTTCAGGCCCTATATCACCGCCAATGCCGCGCGACCCGAATCTGATCCGCATGGCCTTGTTGATAACGACGGCTGGACCGCCTTTTTCCTTTGGAGAGATGGGGTGCTACAAGAAGACAATGCCAAACTTTGCCCCAAGACCGTATCGGCCTTAAGTAAAACACCATTGCCGATGACAGAGGGACGCGCGCCCAATGTCTTATTTTCGCGGCTGCGGCCCGGTGCCAACATCCCCCCGCATAACGGACTGATCAACACACGGCTGATCTGTCATCTTCCGCTTATCGTCCCGGACGGTTGCGGATTTCGCGTGGGCAATGACACACGAGAATGGGTTGAGGGCAAGTTCTGGGCGTTTGACGATACCATCGAACACGAAGCATGGAACAAGGGCACGGAGGATCGCTATATTCTGCTTTTTGAGATTTGGCGGCCCGAAATTACAGAGATTGAACGCGACCTCATCGGTAAGATTTTGATATCAATTGACGCCTATGATGGGGCTAAGAATTAAGCCCTTGGGTGTCGCGCGTCACAACAAATGCCTCAAAACGACAAAGCCTTGCGTTAAAACGACACATAAGTTGAGATTTCGTGAATTCTATCCGTTGTTGGCAGGCGGCATCGTCATGTGATTAATTATCATCTCTATCGGTTCGCTCTGGACCCCAATGGCGTTTCTTGAATCTGATTAAGAACAGGATAATCAAAGTAAAGACGTAGCCACCCAATAAACTGACAAACAACCACAGCATTCCTATGCCTATCGGATTGTCAGCAAGCCGTTCTGAAATACCGGTATTCCCCAAATAACCAGTCACTGCGGAATATAAGATCATTCCCGCAAATAACCTTCGATGTTTTAAAGGGCGAAGAGACATATTTACTCATCCCAAAAATAGTGATGGATCCGCTGGGCTAATTTAACCCGAAATCTGACGGCTGAAATAACGCGCAGGGATGCCCATGCGATTGCGGTTCCTACCAGCCTGCCAAAAGCGTAACTAGTGATAAAATACAAGAACAGGAGAAAAATGGAGCCAGCGAGATAGGTGTTTTGGATTGAGTTAGACAGCACATCCCACACCGGAGGGTAAAATAGCGGGGCTACGGCAGTGATTGTCACGCAGGCGTAGGTGTAATTCTTGCGACGTGAGTTTGCGATCCAACGGGGCCACCACCATTCATATCTACTCGCAAGCAGCACACCTATGTAGCCCAAGACGAGTGTGAGTGCTGGCAGATAGACTCCAGTCTCGATAAAAAACTGTAGGTCTTTGCTGGTGATATCCGGCATTTCAATGATGAAAACAGCAGTCGTGATTGCAATTGCTATATACCGGCCGCCGCGCATTGCATTTCGCTTCGCGACCTGCCACGAGAATTCTTCACCTTGCTTTTCGAACTTTAATGACAATTCACCCCCCCCCCTGTGTGGACTAATTATTGTCACCGTTGGTTTCGATCGCTCTAATAAAGTCTTCAAAGTGGGGGCGGTTGGTTTGGTAGGTACCATCTATTCCAGAATAGAACACCGCGAAGGAACCGCTGGCGGTTTCAAATGCGGCGAGTTCCTTATGCAATAGCGTATCCGGGTCAAATGTGTGACGGGTACCGAAGCCAGCGGCCTGTCTTTGCTGGTCTTGAGAACTTAGACCTATTGCATCCATCCAATAATCAACAAAGGCCTGATGGTCGCCGCCTGATGAGTGGATAAGCATCAATGTAGCCTGAGAAATCCCTTCTGACTGCAAATGTCTTCCAGTCCCTGTTGATATCATCGCCAGCTGGGTTTGTTGGTTATATGCCGACATAAACTCGTTTAGTGTCCCAATCATGAAGTAGTATGGAAACCTAACAGACCAATTGGGTTGCCTTGAAGCGAGGGTGAATGTGTCGTCCTGTAGATCCAGCGTTAGGGAACTTGGCAAAGGCATTTGGGGCTCTTGATTGGCCGCAGAGTCTGGTTTCAGGGCATTGAAGACCATGTTCCCACCGATTACGCCCAAAGGTTCGGCCCAAGCAAACAACGAATAAAGTACGAGATCGGGTTCGGCGGGCAGTAATGAACCGGTTTCTGCGTGGATGTGTTTCACTCTGGAGTCGATGAGATAAAACACATTCTCGCGCGGACCTTTGGCGCTTTCAGTATTCAGAGATTGATAATTGGCGTTCAGCCAATTGTTCAGTTGAGCCAAGGATACCTCGAGTTGACCATGTGGAAAGATAGGGCCTGACAATGGCTCTACGCTATATCCTGCCGATACTGTCGGGCTGGCTTCGTTTGCAGCTAACTGACCGCCAGTAGCCATGCTAAGGCTCAAAGTTATGGCACATACAAACTTCTTCATAATCTATCCCCCCTATGGAGTTGATCGTAACGAACTTGTTGATCTTCATCTAGGGATAAATGATAGTATCAAGTTTATACCTTTTTGGTGGTATTTTGGGGGGTTGTTATGGAGCAGAAAGAGGAGTGGAATCTCGGCAAGTATTTGTGGGACTCCATGCTGGTCGCTGCTCTGATGGGGTTGGCGTTCGCTGCGGGCGGCTGGCTCGTGTCGCGCACTTTGGACAGCGCTATCAATTCCTTCCTATACGGTTTTGGCTTTGGCTTTGTCGTGTCGATTGGTGAAGACCTGCTCCATTCTAGCCGCGTTGTTGCTTATGCTTTCTATGGCCTGATTTATGTCGGCTTGGCGGTGGGAATGGTCTGGGCCTATGTCGACAATTTCCCTGATATGAAAATGGTTCTGAAAATTGTTTCTCCGCTCGGTATTTTGCTGGTGCTGGGTGTAGTCGGCACCATATTTTGGGCGACCATGGGGGCCGGAAGCGTTAAGGGGCAGGAGCATTCAGATTGACCGCCGGGGGATTGATCGTGGGGAGGGCAATAGGCGAGCAATCCAGTGGCCAACTATTGGCTGCAGGAGGACGTATCAGCGGAGTATGGACCAAACAGGATCATGCCGGGGAGGTTGTATCAGTTTATTTAGGGATCGCGCCCAATGCTTGGCTCCGATTGTATTCTACACAGTTGGACTTTGTGACATGGGAAGAAGACAGCGACAGGTGTTTTGAGTGCGGAACTTTAAGTATGGAGCGCGCGAATTTCATAGCTGAAGATGTGAGAGCCGCGCATGAAGAGAGCTGGACGCTGAAAGCTGTAGATCGGATCGTGGCTTCTTTTGAAGGCCAACATTTTACGCTGGGTATTAGGTTGGATATGGGGGATGCCGGTTCGATGTCGATAGGGGCTGGCATGATGCCGTGGACGTTGGCTGTGGATGGACTAGCTCGACCCATTGATAGATATACAGCAACCGGCCTCGGAACCAATGAGTATCGGATATTGCCTTGGCAGGATGATCTTGAATTGCGAAAGGTTTTGTTTTCCAAGGGTTATGATTTCTTGGGGTTCGAGGTTGGGGGTGGTGTTACTACTTTTGGAGGTGGTGCCACTGTTTTGCCGAATGTGCTTCGCGAAAGCTGGCGGAAAGTGAGTTCGGGCCGCAATAGGTTATTTAGGCTATTGAAATCATTGCTTTTAGGTGTTGGCTTCTTTTTTGTAGTTTGGTTTGCTTTGTTTTTCTTCACGGGGGGTGTTCATGGTTATTTCTCGGATATTGTCGAATACGCCAACCCTATTCTTATGTTGATCTCATTGTTTGTGGCCTTCAGAGTATTTCAGGGGCCCAAGTGATGAGGTTTAGAAAAAGGGGAGCGCTGTTACAGCGACGACGCAGGGGCATTGAAGTTGAACCTGCCGGGCTGACGTGGGGACAGGTCAGCAAGGTCTGGTTCGTGTCGCGCCTGCTGGAAATCCCGCTTATCTATCTGAGCATAGTCATCTTCATGGCATTGCAACAGGCACCGGACTGGGTGTTTATGGCATGGGCGTTCGAATTAGAAGCCTTCGTCCTAGGTCTGTTGGTCGCGGCCTACGCACTCTATGTCTATCTTCTCTTCCACTATGTCGGGGCGCTTGGCCTGTTCTTGGCAGTTAATATATTTGAGCCCATTTCTTCTGAAAAACTACCAAAGCTGAATACCTTGCCCATTGTAGTTTCGTGGGGATGGCTACAGGGTTTTCCGATGTTCATTGACGCTATTGTCGGGCGTTTCGACCTGCTCTACCTTGTATCGCTTATTGGCTTTGCGTGCATCGTCTACCTTGACATCTGGATTGCTCGAAAACTGCTGGCACGTTGGGGACTTGCCGACGGACTGGATGCGGAGAGGAGCCAGATATGCGAACTAAAATTTGGTGGTTTGGCCTGTTGTTTTTGGCCTCTTGCAGCAGTTCTCAATCAGACCTGCCTGTGGGCGTGCATGGGCTAGATTATGGCGGAGGCCCAATCGTTAGCGTCAATTTTTTGACATCGCAGGAGGGTTCTCGATTCGCCGGGCAATCGGTTCAGGTCAGGGGCTATTTGTCCGCCTATACGGGATCCATTGCGATACTGTTTCCCCATAGGGACGCCGCGACAATGGGTGATACGCCGTCCGGTGTCATGCTGCATAATATGCCGGATGAGGTTTCGTCGTGCCGTGGCCATTTTGTAGAGGTCAGAGGAGTCTTTGACTACTTGGATGTCGAGACGGCCTTGTGGCCTGCAATCACCAAGACTTGGAGGATTACGCAGCTCTCAAGTGAAAGCCCATTGGCGGCGTCTCATGTGTGTTACAGCTCGGATGAATAGAGCTCAGTTGTGAAAAGTGTGGAGAAGGGAGGTATGGGAAAAATTGTGTTGAAACTGAAGCCTTACATGAGCTGGATTTTGGTATACGCATTGTCATCCCTGATTGTTGCTGGTGTGTGGGGGCTTAGCTTAGGGAAGCTAGTTGGCATTTTCTTCCTCCTTTGTGTAGTTGCTTTGATATTACAGCAGTCACAGCTGGCAACTGAATTGTGTCCCAAGTGCAAAAGATGGATTTACGAGAACCGTTTTGGCTTTATGTACCCGCCATTAATGGGGCGCCCTTCATCCTGCCCTCATTGTGGATCAGCTTTGCATAGAAAAGACGAGTCTGAGTCAAACAAGGAATCTTGAATCATGCTCAGTAAACGCAAATTATTTTGGGGGCTGGTTCTTCTTAGCGCAGGTAGCAGCCTGTTTTGGGCCATCTATTACTACGGCTTCACGTCGAAAGCTTTTTTTGGTTTTTGTTTAGGATTTGCCATCTCCTCAGTGGTTGTCATTCCATCGGCGTTTCTTTTTGTAGTGTTTGGTGAGTGGAAAAAGAAACATTTGGGTGATGATTATAGCGGCGAGTGATTTCCGGAACACGGTGGTTGGGCCTTGATATAACGATCAATGGCGCGGGAGAAGAAAATAGAGGAAGAGCGTATGAGAAATTTCTTTGGGGGTATTGCCGGAGGCAGTCAATGAAGCGCACATTTGGTGACTTAAAACAGGGGTGGCGCCAAATGCGTATTTTGACTTACCTCACTATTTTCGCAGTTGCGGCCTTTGGGGCAGTGCCTTCCTTCGCCAAGATACCTATTCCTTTGAGCGAGCCTATGTGCATAGCTGCTGGCGGAAACTGGGTTCCTTTCCAATCCCTTTATCCGGACCGTGAACTTGGTGAAGATGATAGGAGGCGCTTTATCTGTCGTAT